>Ga0316191_10000101_pt1 | contig 44666 bp, 39 predicted proteins | sample Eddworburr2cm_MG_FD_204928 | JGI IMG/M metagenome (GOLD analysis project Ga0316191, IMG submission 204928) | Coastal sediment microbial communities from Maine, United States - Eddy worm burrow 2 cm | ecosystem: Environmental > Aquatic > Marine > Coastal > Sediment | place: USA: Maine...
TTGCTGCTGACAGTCTGTTGCCGGATTGTAGGGCTTCGCCAGACCCACCAACTGGTTTGTTGGTCTGAGAGAATGAACCCAACCCTGGTTCTGACTTACTGCCTCCAACCGCTGGTAGCGGCAGGGTTCTCTTCGCCCAGATATCGGGATTGACGTGAAATGGGGTGGTAAGGAGGTAGAATCCAGCCTTCACCGAGCAACTGGCGCGATAATTCGCTGTAATCCGGGCAAAATATTGACGAAAAGTGAGGTTCAGTACATTCGGGTTTCTGGCAATATAGCTTTAATGCTGCCTATACTCAGTATCTCTTAGAAAATAGTTCAAGCGGTGCCATATGCTTTGACGACGTACACCAACCGGCCGCACTTCAGATACTCATCAAATTCGTGGCAGATGAAAGAGGGCAGGTACTTGTTATGGCTTGCCAGTTCAGCCTGAAACTCGGGCCAGTACTCACGGATAACCTCCGAAGGCAGGGGTCACAGGTTCGAACCGGTCACACGGTTAACACTTTGTCAGGTGCGAACGGATTGGGGCCGCTTCACTTTTCTGTTATCGGCCAGCTCAGTCGATAATGGACCAACAATCCATTGTGATCGGATGGCATGATGCCCTCCTGTGGTTCGTCGAACAGCGCTTCAACTCGAATCGGAATGACACTGACCCGCTTGCCGGAGACCCACCCCTGTAAATCCTGTGTTTCGTACCATGGGGTGTCGGACTCCCACTGAATCCGTACTTCGCAATCGTTGGCCGGATCTATGCAAAAAGAGCTCACTTCATTGAGGTTGCCGCCGGAGCGTTCGACGAAATACTCGATGCGATCATCCGCGTGCCTCATGTTGAGATCGCCACCCCATATGATGGGCAAAGGTTCCTTGACCACACTTTCGATAAACTTGTTGGCTTCATCCACCTGGAGATTATGGGCGGTCAATGCACGTTCATTGGAGACGCGCGAAGCACCTCTCGCGTTGAAATGGGAGGTTGCCAGCATCACGTGATCAGGCAGACCCGGAATTTCCAATTCCGCCATTAGCACGCCTTTGTTGGCGAGACAGTCAAGGCCGCCACACTCCCATTGAGCGAACGGGTGATTAAACAGATCGACAATGGGGAAGTTGCTCGCCAGTAGCAATCCACTCGATTCCATTTTGCCCGATTTTTCACCCTTCAGAGCGCTGCGCTCCGCAATAAATTCTTCACTGGCGCGCTCTGAGTGTGTCGGCCCCAGGTCTCTTGTGCCTGGGCCAGCGACCCAATTGGGATAGCCACCGCGCTGAGGGATTTCTGCTGACTCCGGTATAAACGCTTCCTGCAGCATAATGATATCGGGTTCAGCACCCTGACTGCGCAACTCACCAAGCATGTTGCCGATTTTTTTCAACGCCTTAGACCGCTTGCCGGCAATCGGAATTCGCTTGCCCTGGTCATCGGTGTCGCGGGATGTTTTACCTCTGGCTATAGGCCAGGGAAGTCCGCAAACATTGTAGATGAGCACAGAAATTTCCATCGAGGCCGTGCGCGTAGACTCGTCAACGGTCACTTCGGGGGATCGGGCAACGCCGGTCTGGGGGGGCTTGGGGTAACTCAGGTCACCACTGTATGCGCTGCCGAGCAAGGTGATGCTAAGCAAAAAAACTTTGCCTGACAAAACGCAAGAAGAAGACGATGCTTGAATCAGAGCTGGTGTTTTCACTGGGCAATATAACCTCAATTCACAAACGATCCAGTAGGAGGGAATATTCAGTAAATATTTGTATTTGCCAATTCAATGATTTCATTTGTTGAGTGGGTTGGCTTAGTATGAATCATATTATGAACCCTCAAGCACAATTTATCTTGCGCCATGTACTCCTTACTTTTTTACTGTTTCTGTCGTTTCCAGCCTTGGCCATGGAAACCAGCGAGGAAGCAGCACAAGTTCCTGCCAGTGAGGATGAAACGGCACTGGATGAGCTTTTGGACGAAGCTGATGAAGAGGCCGATATCGACCCTGGAAATGAACCATGGGTAGATACTCACAAGGAATACGTGGATACACGGATCGAAAAGGCTACGCTGTGGGTGGATGGTTTCTTTAACGATCCGAATTACGAAGCGGAAGCTGCCTACAGCCAGATCCGGCTGCGCCCGGAGTATTATTACCGCAAAGAACAGGGTTCAAAAGGAAAGTTCCGGTTCAGAGCCCGAATAAATCTTCCCAACCTGGGCCGCCGTGCCAGTCTGATCGCGGGTGCCGAAGACGAGGACAGTTTTGACGATTCGGCAGATGATTCATCGACTGATGGCGTGCTCGGCCTGCAGTTTTTCATGAAAGAATCATCCCGTTGGAACACCAGTTTTACCGCGGGTATGAAATTCAATGACTTTGCTTTTTTCCTTGGTCCAAGGTTTCGCTTCAGGGATACTGTGGGTGAAAAAGGATCGTACCGCTTCACCCAGACGATACGCTGGCAGACCAACAATTACTGGCAATTCAATTCCCGCCTGGACCTGAACCGGCTGATTTCCGACAGACTCTATTTTCGCCAGACCTTTGATGGGCGCTGGCGCGGTGAGGAAGCTGACGAGAAAGGATACCGCACCCGGGTCAGCAGCTACGTGACGCAGAACCTGACGCCGGCGAGCGGAATACAGTACGAATTCTCGACGATCTTCCACACCGAGCCGGATACTCATGTATACAAGTACGTTGTCCAACTGCGCTACCGCAAACAGACCAGCCGTGAATGGCTTTACTACGAAATCGTACCCCTGATTTCGTTTGATAAAGAGTACGATTACAAGTTTAATCCCGGGATTCGCCTGCGCCTGGAGTTTTTCTTCGGCAAATCGGCGGCACGGCAGTTCTGGCGCGGGGAAGCTGAGGATAGCGAGGAGTTTCGTTGGTAAAATACAGAGTTCGGCATTATCCTGTTGGGCACGCCGCTCCAGCAGATAACTGCTGAGCCTGGAGGAAATTCCCCTGCTTCGCTGAATTGAACTACAATTCCGTTTCCCTTATTTCCCGGTAGGAGTAAATTGTGTTGAAAACCCGTCATATATCCATCATCCGCTCAATGGGCGTATTGTTGTTCATGCTCACGTTTCAAACAACGGCTCAGGCAGCGGGTTCAGACCTTATTAGTATGTTGACCGACCAGTTGGGTGTATCCACTGAACAAGCGGCCGGAGGCTCGGGCGCGATCTTTGACTACGCGAAAGACAACCTTTCAGCAGATGATTTCTCCACCATCGCCAAGGGTGTTCCCGATATGGATGGACTGTTGTCCGCGGCGCCCACGGGCGAAAGCAGTTCTGCGTTGGGCAAGGCAAGCAGCATGCTTGGAGGCTCTGACAGTTCGCTGGGTGGACTGGCCAGCCTGGCTTCGAGCTTCGAATCCCTGGGCCTGGATGCTGACATGGTGCAGAAATTTGTGCCCCTGGTTTCGGACTATGTAGGTTCTGTTTCCGGTGACCAGGCCATGGCGCTGCTTAAAGGCCTGTTCTGATCACTTGAATCTGTGTTGATGCCTGGGCATACATGCCTGAACTGCTTGTAGTCTCACACACACCTTCAGATAACACCCGGTCCCTGACCGACTGGGTGTTGTCTGGTGCAAGCAGTGCTTTGTTGACTGTGACCTGTTCCCGCCCGCTGGAAACAGGGCCTGAACAGGTGTTGGCAGCCGACGGGCTGATTCTGGGTACGACTGAAAACTTCGGTTACATGAGCGGCGCGATGAAGGACTTCTTTGACCGCATTTATTATCCGTGTCTCGAAAAAACACGGGGAATGCCCTACGCGCTGTTCATTCGCGCCGGCCAGGATGGAACGGGCGCCAGGACCAGCATCGAACGAATCGTCACGGGTCTGGGCTGGCGGGCGGTGCAGGAACCGTTGATCTGCAGGGGAGAAGTGTCTGAATTCCAGGAGCCCTGCCGCCAACTGGGCGAGTTGATGGCAATCGGACTGCAAGATGGCATTTTCTGAATCTCACGGCTGATTTATTTTCGCCATTTCTTCATCCAATAACTCAATCAATCCTTCGCGGTCGTAGGTATACGGCTGGTTTGCGTTCAACTCCAGCATACGAACCAGTAACGCCCGCATAGTCGCATCGGCACGTCCGGGGTCACCCACCACCATGTAACGTCGTCGCGGATTTTCATCGAATAAGGCGCGCTCCACCGTTGCAACGACGTCCTCGGGCCCCTTGTATCCTGACAGATCACCTCCGCTTAGCACCCAGTTGCCTTCCCACTCCTCCTTGTAGAGTGAGTCATCGAAATTCATGCCCTTTGCCTTGAGCCGGTTATAGATGTTCTTACCGATATTCGAGCTGAAACCACCCGGGTCGATGATGCTGACTTTTACTCCGAACTTCTCCATCTCCATGGCCAGTGCATCGTTGAAGGCTTCGAGTGAGTGCTTACTCATACTGTAGGGGCCGTAAAAAGTACGGGTCTGAACGCCGGCAATGGAGCCGATGTTGACCACCCGGCCCCGGGATTCGATCAGCATGGGTGCGAAGGCCTTGGTGATGCGATAGGGGCCGTAGACATTGACGTCGAATATGAAGTCCAGGTCGTTTTCGTCCAGTTCGATCAGCGGAGACGACAGTCCGACCCCCGCATTGTTGATGATGGCGTAAAGTTTTTGCCCGGATTCCTTTACGGTGACTACCGCGGCATCGATTTCACTCTGGACAGTGACGTCCAGCCGGATCGACTGGATGTTGTCGATCGTATTGAGCTCATCAAGGTCCTGTTGCTTTCTTGCGCCGGCAAATACAAGGTGGCCCCTGCCGGCCAGCGTTTCGGCGATCATGCGGCCGCTGCCCGTGCTGGCCCCGGTAACGAGTATGGCTTTTTGCACGAAGGCAGTCGGATCAGCATTTTCTTCTGCAATAGCCAGGGCAGGGAACAACATGCAGGTCAGCAAGATGATCAGTCGTCTGGAATGACAATGGACGGGGTTACTCATAGTCTTTGGACCTCGTTTTTTTCAGTTCGCCGCGTTTTTTCTTGGAATCCAGGCGCCTCTGCTTCGCTGCCCGACCGGGGCGGGTGGGGATACGCTTTTTCTCTTCTTTCGTGGCTTCCAGAATGGCATTTCTGAGCCGCGAAATGGCTTCGTTCCGGTTCTTTTCCTGTGTCCGGTGATTTTGTGCCTTGATGACAAGCACGCCTTCAGCTGTGACTCGCTGGTCCTGGCTCCGGAGCATTCGTTGCTTTATGGCTTCGGGCAGCGATGACTCTCTGATATCGAACCGCAGATGGATGGCAGACGATACCTTGTTCACATTTTGCCCGCCCGCACCCTGGGCTCGGATGGCGTTGAGCTCTATCTCGTCTTCGGGAATCGACAACTGGTCGTTGATCCGGATCATACGCCGGGAATCTTGCGTCGACGTTCGAGGAAAATTCTGATCAGGCCCACGAGGCTGATTAACAGCCAGAATATCTCCACCAGGAAGGCCGACATATTGAATTCGAAATAGAGCGAATAAAGGATGCATGCAGCCCCAAGCATATTGACTACTGTGTATGTCATGCCCGTGGCGGACAGCTTCCCAATCTGGATGAGGAAGTAGCTGCCGACGATCATGATCACGCCGAGGTTGCCGACGACATCGTAAAACGCATAGTTCATATTTTTTCCTGAACACTGAGCCTGGATGGAACGGGCGTTAATGATACTGCATTCCTGTGCACCGTCTGAGTGCACCATCTCGGTGCGCGCACATGGTTTGAACAGGCCGGGATTTCTCAGTAACTAAAATAATTATTTTAAACAATAAGTTATGGCTGTATTTAGGGTGGCACGAATTCTGCATCTAAAAGATTGTTATCCAGACCCATTATAAGAGGAGCATTCATGAAACTGGTCACAGCGATCATCAAGCCATTCAAACTCGACGATGTGCGGCAAGCCCTGCATGAAGTCGGTATTGCAGGTATCACCGTCACCGAGGTGAAAGGGTTCGGACGCCAGAAGGGCCACACCGAGCTTTATCGCGGCGCGGAATACAACGTCGATTTTCTCCCCAAGCTCAAGCTGGAAACAGCCTGCACGGATGAAGTAGCCGAACTGGTCGTTGAAGCCATCCAGCGCACGGCGGCGACCGGAAAGATCGGCGATGGAAAAATCTTTGTCAGTTCCCTTGAGGAAGTGATCCGTATCCGCACCGGTGAAACCGGCGCGCAGGCTATCTAAGGCGAGGGACTAATCATGGAAAGCAACATTTTTGAACTGCAGTACGCAATTGATACCTTTTATTTCCTCATCTGTGGGGCCCTTGTCATGTGGATGGCGGCGGGTTTCTCGATGCTCGAGGCTGGTCTCGTCCGTGCCAAGAACACCACGGAAATCCTGACCAAGAACGTCACGCTTTACGCCATCGCCTGTTTTATGTACCTCGCCAGTGGTTACGCCATCATGTATGACGGCGGCTGGTTCCTGAGCGGTATCGAGGTATTCAGCCTGGAAGATGTTCTGACGTCCTCTGCAGAAAATGGATTCGACGGCGGTGCGGTTTATTCAGGCGCCTCGGACTTTTTCTTCCAGGTGGTGTTTGTCGCCACTGCGATGTCGATCGTCTCCGGCGCCGTGGCAGAGCGAATGAAGCTATGGGCCTTTTTCGTTTTCGCCATTGTCATGACCGGTGTGATCTATCCGCTGGAGGGTTCCTGGACCTGGGGTGGCAAGGACGTCTTCGGGCTGTTCAACCTGGGTGAAGACTTCGGGTTCAGCGATTTCGCCGGCTCTGGCATTGTTCACATGGCGGGCGCGGCCGCAGCGCTGGCAGGTGTTGTGTTACTGGGCGCACGCAAAGGCAGATATGGTCCCGAGGGACAAGTGCACGCCATGCCGGGCGCCAACCTGCCGCTGGCAACACTCGGCACCTTTATCCTGTGGATGGGCTGGTTCGGCTTCAACGGCGGTTCCGTTTTGAAACTGGCCGATGCGAGCAGCGCGCACAGTGTGGCCATGGTGTTCCTGAACACCAATGCGGCCGCAGCAACCGGTCTGATTGGCGCGTTGATCGTGGCGCACCTCAAATTCGGCAAGGCGGATCTTACAATGGCGCTCAACGGCGCACTGGCCGGCCTGGTGGCCATTACGGCTGAACCCTCAACGCCAACGGCCCTGCAGGCATCCCTGTTTGGCCTGGTGGCTGGTGCTTTGGTTGTGTTCAGCATCATCTTCCTGGACAAGCTCAAGATCGATGACCCGGTTGGTGCGATTTCAGTCCATGGTGTAGTTGGTCTTCTGGGGCTGCTACTGGTTCCCGTAACCAATGATGGCGCTTCCTATGTGGGTCAGTTAGTCGGCGCCGCCACCATCTTTGGTTGGGTATTTGCCGCCAGTTTTGTCACATGGATGGTTATCAAGTTGGTGATGGGAATCCGGGTCAGTGAAGAAGAAGAATACACCGGGCTGGATATTGGCGAGTGTGGCCTGGATGCTTATCCGGAGTTCACCGGCAGTTCCTGATTTTTTAACGGTCACCCTACGGTGCGATGTTTGCCCGGGCTTGTCCCGGGCTTTTTTTGGGTCAGAATCAGGAAGGCCCTGCATTCCATGGGGATGCGGGCAGGTTGGCTTCTTCAGTGACATCCAGGAAAGCCCGGGCCTGGGCTGAAAGATATTTTCCTTTACGCATGACCGTGCCGTAACTTCTCTTGGGGAAGTAGGCGCTCATGTTCTTGGCAACCAGCTTGTCGTCTTCGCGCAGGCAGATGCCGGTGACGATCGAGATGCCAAAATCCAGTTCCACATAGCGCTTGATCACTTCCCAGCCACCGACTTCCAGGGTCACGTTAAAAGGCACCTGGTGTTGCTGGAACACCCGGTCGATCATGCGCCAGGTGGTGAGTCTGCGCGGTGGCAGGATCAACCCATAGGGTGCGATATCCTCTATCCGCACGGTCTGACGGTTGGCCAGTTCATGTCCAATCGGCATGATCAGTGCAGGCTCGAAAGAATAGATGGGCTGGTAGGAGATGTCGGAAGGGACATCCAGCATCGAACCAATGGCGAAATCGACTTCATCGTCGCGGATCATGGCCAGGCCGTCGCGCCCGGTGACGTTTCGCAACTGCACATGGATATTGGGAAACCGCTGGCGGAATTCCTCGACCAGCCGGGGTAACAGGTAAATGATCGTTGACTCCCCGGCCGCAATGATGACTTCACCACTGTCCAGGTCGCCCTTCATTTGGCGGTTGAACCTGGAATTCAGCGTGTCCAGGCCCTCGACCAGTGGCCGGGCCAGCTCATACAGTTCCTGCCCTTCCCGTGTCATGTTGATTTTTGGGCCATGACGCTCGAACAGCACGGTGTCCAGTTCCCGCTCAAGCGCGCGGACCTGCAGGCTGATGGCCGGCTGGCTAAGAAAGAGTTGTTCTGCGGCGTCGGTCATCTTGCCGCTTTTGGCGACGGCACAAAAAGCACGCAGCTGTTTCAGCTGGTTACCTTTGTAATAGAAACGAGGTTGTTTAGTGCTCAAAATCCATGACTGCTAGAATTAACCTGACTTATATTAAATACAGCTGCATTCAACTTGTCAAAGGTAAGGAGTCTTGCGTGCTTCGGCTTCCGCTCAGGCTCTTTTGCTTGACAGCAGGCTGATCAGGCTGGACGTATCCCAGCGTCCACCACCCCTGGCCTGAACTTCGGAATAGAACTGGTCGACCAGCGCTGTAACCGGCAGGTGCGCGCCGTTGTTGCGTGCCTCGCTCAGCACGTAGCCCAGGTCCTTGCGCATCCAGTCAACAGCAAAACCGAACTCAAATTCCCCGTTGATCATTGTGCTGGCACGGTTATCCATCTGCCAGGACTGCGCCGCACCCTTTGAGATCACGTCTACAACCGCATTTGCGTCAAGGCCTGCACGGCCGGCAAAATGCAGTGCTTCGGACAAGCCCTGCACCAGCCCGGCGATACAGATCTGGTTGACCATTTTAGCCAGTTGGCCCGAACCGGAATCTCCAAGACGAGACTGCATGCGGGCATAGCAGTCGATCAGCGGCGCCGCCCGGTTGACCGCCCCGGCATCTCCTCCGATCATGACGGTCAGTTGTCCGTTCTCAGCACCGGCCTGGCCACCGGAAACGGGTGCATCGATAAATGAAAAGCCCTGCTTGTTCGCCAGGGCGTTAAGCTCCCGGGCCACGTCGGCCGAGGTGGTTGTGTGGTCAATAAACACCGCACCGGGTTTCATGCCCGCAAAAGCCCCGTCCTGCCCAATGGTGACGGAGCGCAAATCGTCGTCATTGCCGACACAACAAAACACGAACTCGGCCCGGGCTGCTGCTGCCTCCGGTGTTGTTGCAGCGGTGCCACCGTATTCGGCTACCCAGTTCTGAGCCAGGCTCACGGTTCGGTTGTATACGGTCACGTGATGGCCTGCTTTTGCCAGGTACCCAGCCATCGGGAAGCCCATTACACCCAGGCCGATAAATGCGACATCAAATTTCATTGGTTTTCCAGTTTTTTACCAGTTCTTAAGTGGGAATTCGTAGGGTTTCAGTGGTGGCCAGTCCAGACCGGAGACTCCCAGCATTCTCGCAAATCGGGGAGTGGCTTCCAAATCAAACGGCGCGCCGCAAAAACACTCGTAGATTGCCTGCAACAGGACCAGATGTCCAAAGGGCCGTGCGTCAATCAGTCCGGCCAGGCGGCTGGTCTCGTTACGCCTGCCACGGGTAGCCTCGAAGATCAGTGCATCGCGATCATTGGGGCCATTCTTGACAAAGTACTCGGCAGCCAGGTTTTCAGCGGCAGCATCATCACCTGCAATCGCGGCAATCAACGTCTCCAGGAACAGGGTTTCGGTTTCCACTCGAAACCGGTTATTGGCCACTTGAATGGCTTTATCGATCTGCCCCTGGAAAGCCAATCCCAGTGCGAGGGCCCGAATGATCCAGGGATGGTTTTCTTTTTGCAGATGAAACTCTGCGTTTTTCGCAGCTGCTTCTGCCTGACCCAGCCACAGCATGGCGCCCGTCATATGAACCATGGAGCGGACCCTCAGCGGATCGCAGCGCTGTTCCCGTGCAAAACCATCTTTTGTCAGTTGTGCGTCACCAAAAGGCCCGCCCGCCAGGTGAGCCCACAGGGCGGTATCACAACCCTCGGTGGTCAGTGACAGCTGACTGAGTTCTCTCAGGCCCTGCCACTGGCCCGTCAAAAGGGCCAGGCCGAATTGGGCATTGTGCAGTTGGTTGGCGTTTCTGGCATATCGAATCGTCTGTTCGTAGTCTTCGGTGAGTTCTCCCGGTGAACGCGCGAGGTCAACTTCGGTGATGTTGCCGTCCAGTTCGCCCGCCGCATGGCTGATCAGCACATGACTGCTGAGGTCGGAATGGTAATGATAGGCCTCAACCATTTCCGGCGACCTGGCGATCGCGTCTTCGAATTGAACATTGGCCTGTTTCAGAAGGCTGATTTGGCTGGGCTCCTGGTGCGCACGCTCATACAGGATCATGCCTTTCTGGAATGAAATGAAGGCTTCCACGTTGCGGGTGCTGCCACGTTGCATGCGCGCACGCAGGGTGTTATCCAGGAAAACGTTCAGGGCGCTGGCAACTTTCTCCGCGATGTCCGATTGCACCGCAAAAGTGTCCTGGGTGCGACGGTCGTATGTCTGTGACCAGAGGTGGAATCCATCGCTGGCGCGGATCAGCTGCGCCGTGATGCGCAGTTGATCTCCGGCCCGGCGTACCGAGCCTTCCACCACGTGAGCAACGCCCAGTTGCCGGGCGATGTCGTCGATGGGCAGGTTCTCGTTCTTGAAGTGAAAGGCCGAGGTCCTGGCAGTCACCAGCAAGTCCGGCAGCTGTGCCAGCGCGTTGATGATTTCCTCGGTGAGGCCATCGGAAAAATAGTCATCATCCGGTCCGTTGCTCATGGCAACGAAGGGAAGAACGGCTACGGATTTTCCGACCGAAGCGGTCAATTCGACACCGGCCGTGTCTTGCTGTGCTTCCTGTTGGACAGTCTCGGACAGGGGCTCAGCTTGCTGCTGGGTCAGTTTGTCAAAAAGGAGAAAGCTGACAGCAAAAACCAGGATCACGATAATCCCGCGGTCCAGTTTGCGTCCGGTTCGCCGGGTGATGGATGTCTCGCGGTTGACCTCGCTCTCCAGCTTGACGCCCTCAGGCGTCAGTTCGAAGGCCCAGGCCAGGATTAGTGCGGGAATGAAGCCAATAGCCACGAGGAACAAAACATAGCGTGCGGCTTCTTCAGGAAATTTGAGGATGGGGCCGACCACGTCCATGATTTGCAGGAGCAGCCAGCTGCCCACGAGATAGGCAATGCCTATCCTGAACACATTACGGCGTTTCAGTTCTTCAAACAGGCTCATGCAGTGGCGGTGTCCAGCCCGAGCGTCGCCCGTTCGGCCTCGAGATGCTCGATCATGCGGACCTGGATGGCTTCGTATTCGGGATCTCCTTCGAGTTCACTGAAAACGTCGGTGACCTGCGCGAGCAGCCACGCCAGCACGACATAAGCCGTGCGGACCTTGAAGACATTGCGTCTTTTCAGCTCTTCAAACAGCCCGGACATTCGTCATCCTTTTTCATTGAAGACTCTCCGATCTTATCGGCTGCAGGGCAGATGATAGCATTTTTAATTTGTTACGCTGCGACTGGCGGGCAAAGGATCAATTTCACCCTGCGACGTCATTTCAAAGACCCGCTCACGCTGCGCCGCCATGTCTGCTTCCAGTTCGCGCACCATGGCCTGGAAATCGGGGTGCTTGTGCAGACCGTTGAAATTGGGGTTTAGGTCGGTTTCCCAACGCCAGAACATCCGCCAGCCCTTGTCGATGATCCGGCGTAGTTCCAGGAGCGCCGCCTCGTCCTGGCCCAGGATGGCTAGTGCCTCGGCCCTGGCCGGCATCAGCCAGCTTCGCTGTGCTCCGCTGGTGAAATAGGGTGTTTCATATATGTCGAGTACCGTTTTCAGTAACTGCCTGGCCTCATTCTCCTTGCCCGACAGTTTCAGCAGAAGCGCCAGGTCAACCGCCTGGAGCAGATTATCCGACGTGATTTCAGGCCGGGGCTTGAACAGTTGCGGGTAGTGCTGCCTGAACACTTCGATGCCCGCATCCGGACGGCCGTTGCCCAGCGCTTCATCACGCTTGATGCGCATGAAAATGGCGTCCGAATTCCAGCGATCAGGCAAGCCCAGGTTCAGCGCCAGGTTGCTGTATTGCAATGCGATTTCAAAATTACCGACGAGGTAGTGGTGATGGGCCTGCATGGCCATGGGTTGAGGTTCATTAGTGACCCAGCCATTGAGCCACTCGGACCATTGCTGCGCGCCCGTATGGTCTTCCAGGTTGTCGTAGTACAACACTATCCAGCCTGCCAGCTCATAGTCGTCGGGGTCGATGGCCTGGGCCATTCGCCCCCAGTAGAGGGCCTGGCCGATCTGGCCCTGGGAGAAGTACGAGCCACTAACAGGGCCGTAGCCGAGCTGGCTGGCGGGATCAATTTCCCTGATGCGCGCATATGCGACTCGCGCGCCTTCGTAATCTTCGAGCGCTCCCAGTGTCCTGGCCTGAACAAACAGGATGGAAGGAGAAAGAGGGTCCAGTGCAAGCGCCTGCTGGAGCAGGGGCAGGGCTTTCTGCGGCTTGCCCGATCTCTGCAGCATGTTTGCATAGTCCATCATAGTGTCTGAATTGCCAGGGTCCAGTTGAAGGGATTTTTCGAAGGCCTCTTCGGCGTCGGGCTCTTCCAGTAAAAACCGCAGAACCGCCAAAGATGCCCACGCCTCACCGGAAAGGGGATCAATCTCGAAAGCCCTATCCAGCGAATCTCTGGCTTCATCAGCAATGTCATTAACATCATGAATGCCGCTGTAAACACCCGACGACAAGGCAGTGGCCAGCACGACATGGGCATCCAGATATGCCTCATCGAGCTCGCTGGCATTACGCGCATACCCCACCGCCTTTTTCAAAGCGAGAAACCCGTCCCTGCGAAGAAACTGTCTGGCCATGAGCACGGACTGGTAGGCTTCGAGATTAGCCGTGGGCGTTCTTTGCAGTTCCTCGCTTTCTTCGGCGGTGAGGGTTGCCTGCAGAGCCGCGGCAATGGCAAGAGCTACTTCGCTCTGAATTTCGAACAGATTTTCCGCAGTTACAACACGGTCGTAGGATTCAGCCCACAGCTGTTCCTCTGTTTTTGCATTGATCAGCTGCATGGTGATCCGGACCCGGTCACCGGCCTGTTGAACACCGCCTTCCAGGAGGGTGGAGACACCCAGCTCTTCCCCAATCTCCCGCATGTTCCGGGTCGTGTCGCGGTACGCCATAACAGACGTGCGGGAAATTACTTTTAGTTGATGGATTTTCGACAGGTTGGTCAGCAGGTCGTCGTGAATCCCATCGGAGAAGAATTGCGTGTTCTCGGAACCGCGGCTGCGATTGGCAAAAGGTAGCACGGCGATGGACTTGTCTTCAGGATCGATTCGTGGCCGCGTGGCCGTGGCCGGGGACTGTGTCGTTGCCCGCCCGGCCATCTGTGGTTGTGAAGTGGAACCTCCTGTTTGGAAGAGACCGGCCCGTTCAGCGCCCATCATCAGAATGACCAGGGCCAGTACACCAATGATGATCCGATTTAGCCTCTGGCCGGTTTGCCGGGTCATGTCACTGCTGGCGCGGCGTTTCTGGCTTTGGTGGCAACGTGAATTCAGGCAATTCGGTGGTTTCTATGACCTGGCCAAAATACAGTGCATTGATATAGAGGCGCTCTGTGCCGCGCCAGAATCCACGAAATACCGGCGTGTTGGCGAAGCGAACGACCAGTCCCGAACCTTTCTTTTCCGCAATGACGGCGGACTGGCCTCGGAATGCGTCAAGGCGCTCCTCTCCAATGAAACCCGCCAGCAAAGGATCACTGGTGTAACGGATGGGGGTCGAATAAGGATTTTCGCTGGGTGTCAGCACGGTCGTTCCGCGGCGGAACAGCGGCAATTCGTTTCTGGAATAACCAAAAGCCAGCGGATGACTCAGGTCTGCGACCGATGAAACGATGGCGCCGCCGATGACCTGCCTGGCCCGGTCGTCATCGAAATCGGAGTATGCGCGAGCTTCGGCGGGCTGTACTTCGGGGGGATCGGCTTCTTCGACCTCGCATTTTTCCTGGGGATGTTCGTAGCACAGCCCTTCGGCCCAGGTGGATGCCCGATTGATGGCCACCAGTATGCCGCCATCCTTGATCCAGCGGGCAATCATGGACTTCCTGCCGTTGGACAAATCGTCGTAGTCACCGTCCGCCATCAGGAGGTGGGTGTAGTCCCAAAGGTTGATGTCGCCCAGGTTCTGTTGGTTGATCATGGTGGTCGGAACACCCAGGCGATCATCCAGCACGAACCACTGCGCCCCCACACCGTAGGAAGAGGTGCCTGAGCCCCCCAGCAGAAGAGGGTTGATGGGTTGTATGATCTTGAAGTGCTTTGAACCGAGATCGGGTCCGGCAACGGTCAGCGTGCTGTTCAGGCTCTTGATGTCGATTCCATCAAGCGCCGCCTGAGCCAGGATGTCATGGCTCGACTGCAAAGCATCTTCAGTCTGTATTCCTGCCTGGATGATCAGCGTCCCGCGAGCAAACGCAACGAGCCCGTTGGTGGTTTGAGCCGAGAAAGGCTGAATTGCGGTCCTTACTTTGACGCCAGCGGCCAGCAGTTCCTGCAGCATCGCGGGAGCAGCCAGTTGATTCCAGGTCACCGCCCAGGCGGCCGCTGCCGCAGAGGGGGCAAAACCTTCGCTGGACTGGGCTTCCGACTTTCCGCGGGGCAACTGGGGCACCGTCGCAAAGGGCAGGTTGTAGGCCAGTGGCAAGGTCCAGGCTGATACGTCATAGAACGTGTTGTCCTGGAAACGTGTTCTTTGTTCCATGATGGCTTCCAGCAAACCGAATTGCTTTTGCCTGGCAGGAATGATCCAGCCATGCCCTGGCTGGAATTCATACGACCCGGCGCGCACGGTTTCTTCCAGTGCCTGGTATTTGATTTGATGAAGGTCGAGGATATTCAAAAACTCCCTGGCCCTGGCCGGATCACCATCGTCACCTATCACCCAGCCCGCGAACTTCCTCGATTCAGCACGGTCCAGCATTTCGTCATGAAAACCGGCCTGGTAGGTTTTCAAACGGTCCCGGATGGACCAGGCGCCCTGCAGCGTGGAAAGTGACATTCTCAGCTGGTTGGCGACCGCCATTTGAAACGTTTCGGTACCATTCGTTGTGGCCAGCTCCTGGCCCCGGATGGCTTTCTGTTCAAACAGGATACCAATGCTGCCGTTGATATCTGGGTAGGTCGAACCTTTGCCGAAGTAGAAATCGTCGTAGGCATCCTCGGTGAAATGGGGCTGGCCTGCCTGGTCCATGGCTCGTGAGTGGAACTGGGCCAGCGCGCGGGTCAGCTCGAGGTTTTCTTCCGGTGTCAGTGGATTCTGACGGGAAGGTACACCCGGCTGGAAGAAAAAGCCCGGATAGCCCCCCTGTTCGTGATGATCGGTCAGCACATGAGGGAGCCAGCGATGGAATTCGACGATCCTGGCGCGTGATTCGGGGTGGACCAGCGGCAGCCAGTCGCGGTTCAGGTCGAACAGGTAGTGATTGGTGCGCCCGCCAGGCCAGTCCTGCACATGCTGGCGGGTGACCGGGTCTGCCACGGGCATTTTTCCAGCATTACTGTTGGCCCAGCTGGCAAAACGGTTCAGCCCATCGGGATTGATGCTGGGGTCTATCAGAATGATGCTTTCAGCAAGCAGATTTTCTACAAACTCAGAGCGGGAAGCCGCAAGGTAGAATGCGGCCAGCAGGGAAGCATTGCTGCCGCTGGGCTCATCGCCATGCACGCTGTAACCCAGCCAGACAACCAGCGGTCCACCGCTATCCAGGTGCGTCTGCCGCAAGCTGTCGAGTTGCTGTTGGTTGTTTTCGCTGGTAATGGCCAGCTGCAACAGCGGCCGCTGTTCATGTGTCTGGCCAATGACTTTGATAGAAACTCTTGGTGACGCTGCCGCGAGTGTCTGCATGTACTGAACCAACCGGTCATGACCGACGTGCCAGTCACCGACATCCCAACCCAGTACCGACTCAGGCGTTGGGATGGCAGGATCCAGATCTGCATCAGCGGGCAAATATTCCTGCGCCGTTTTCGCACTCAGTGATGTAACGATCATTAATAATGCCAAACCGGCGGTCAATCTCATAAGGCGTTCCTTTAATGCAAGCTGGGTATTCTATGAGATACTGCGGCGAAATTCTCCGGTGACTTCATGCTGGAGTTCAAATTTTTACGGTGCACTTCATGAGAAGATTCAAAAAACTCAATTTTTTTCTGCTCCTGGTGGCGGCAACGCCGGTTATTGCCGCAGATGATCTGGCCACAAAACTCTCTCTGATCAAGTTACCCCCGGGGTTCGAAATCAGCGTTTATGCCGAGGGTGTTGAGAATGCACGCCAGCTTGCACTTGGCGACCATGGCACGGTTTTCACGGGTTCCCGGAAAGCCGGGCTGGTGCATGCCGTTGTCGATTCGAACGGCGATCACAGGGCGGACAAGGTTTATCTCATCGATCAGGATCTCAAATTGCCATCTGGTATCGAGTTCAAGTTCGGGTCGCTGTATGTGGCTGCGTTGAACCGGATACTGAGATATGACGACATCGAAAGCTGGCTGGATCAGCCGCCCGAACCGGATGTCGTCACCGAGGGGTTTCCCGACAAGACCCATCATGGATGGAAGTACCTGCGTTTTGGGTCGGATGGCATGCTCTACGTACCGGTGGGTGCGCCCTGTAATATTTGCGATGAACCGGGCTTTGCGCAGATCCGGCGGATTATGGCGGACGGAAGCGGTATGGAAGTGTATGCAGAAGGTGTCAGGAACAGTGTTGGCCTCGCGTTCCATCCGGACACGAAGGAACTCTGGTTCACTGACAACGGCCGGGACATGATGGGGGATGATCTACCGGGGGATGAGCTCAACCATGCCCCGAAACCGGGCATGCACTTTGGCTATCCTTATTGTCACCAGGGCGATACGCTCGATCCTGAATTGGGTGAGGGAAAATCGTGTGGGGATTACACTCCTCCGGCGCTCACACTGGGCGCTCACGTTGCTGCGCTGGGCCTGACTTTTTACAGCGGAAACATGTTTCCTGAAACCTACCGCAACCAGCTGTTCATTGCACAGCACGGATCCTGGAACCGCAGTGAGAAATCCGGTTACGACATTCTGCTGGTGAAATTTGACGGGGAAGGACGGGTTTTGGGCAGCGAAGTATTCGCCAGCGGATGGCTACAGGGCCAGGACAACTGGGGGCGACCGAACGATGTTTTACAAATGCCCGACGGATCGCTGCTGGTTTCGGATGACCAGGCGGGTGCCATTTACCGGATCAGCTGGACAGGGCAGGCCTCAACGCAGTGAGCCTGGTCCAACTGATCGTCCTGGCGTTGATACAGGGGTTGACCGAATACCTTCCTGTGTCCAGTTCAGCACACCTCATTCTGGGCAGTATGGTATTTAGCTGGCCCGACCAGGGCCTGGTGGTGGACACTGCCACTCACCTGGGCACGCTCCTGGCTGTGCTGGTTTATTTTCGTCAGGACCTTGCGGACATGATTCTGGCCTGGATCAGGCCGGTGCAGCGGCCGGCTGATCGCCTGCATCGCAACATGGCCCTGTACCTTGTGCTGGCCAGCATCCCCGTTCTTTTGGTGGGCGCGCTGGCACACCAGTGGATTGAACTCTATTTACGTGACATGCGGGTGGTGGCCTGGAGCACCCTGGTGTTTGGTGTACTGCTGGGGGTGGCGCACCTGAAAGGGCCGCAACAGAAAGAACTGGATGATTTCAGCCTGAAAAGCGCGTTGCTGGTGGGTTTGGCCCAGGCCCTGGCGCTGATTCCGGGAACTTCCCGATCCGGGGTGACCATCACGGCTGCCCGCTTCCTGGGGTTTACAGCAGACGCTGCAGCCCGGTTTTCGTTTCTTCTCGCCATTCCGGTGGTGGCCGCCGCCGGCTTATACAGCGCATTGAAGATCGCCAGTGGCGAATCAACCATCGAATGGCCACAATTTTTTATTGCGGTAGGGGTTTCGGGTGTGGCCGGCTGGGTTTGTATCGCCGCTTTCCTGGCTTTGCTGAAGCGGGTGGGGCTGATGCCTTTCGTCATTTACCGCCTGGCGCTTGGCGCGCTTTTGCTCTGGATTGTCAGCTAACGCACTATTATGGGGCGGTGCGCTTTAGGTTATGCACCCATATGGTGCATTTGGGGTATACTCTTCCCAGACCTGAAATGAGCCAGATCATCAAGTCACTCTAAATTCGTCGAGAACGGTGCTTTCTGCAATGAATATGCGGCTAATATCCATTATCCATGCAAGACTGGTTTCTAATTTTTTTGGCATGACTCCTGCATGTATATACTGACCCAAATTGGAACACCACCATAGGAAGCATAGTAATGAGCACTGAAAAAATTCTGAAGACGCTTGAAGAAAAGAAATTCAAATTTGTTGACCTGCGGTTCTGCGACACCGTGGGCAAAGAGCAGCATGTCAGCTTGCCGATCGGCGCGGTTGATGAAGATTTGTTCGAAGAAGGAAAAATGTTCGATGGTTCGTCCATTGCGGGTTGGAAAGGGATCAATGAATCTGACATGGTCCTGATGCCGGATATTTCGACCGCGGTGAAAGATCCTTTTGCGGAACACAAGACCATGATTATCCGTTGTGATGTGTTAGAACCAAACACGATGGAAGGATACAACCGCTGTCCGCGGTCGCTGGCCAAGCGTGCCGAGGCCTATCTGAAGTCCAGCGGGATTGCAGACACGGCGTTTTTCGGTCCCGAACCTGAATTTTTCGTTTTCGATGACGTCCGTTTTGAAGTCGATATGCACGGTTGTTCTTACCGGGTTGACTCCGAAGAGGGCGCCTGGAACACCGGTGCCGAATACGAGGGCGGAAATATTGGTCACCGTCCCGGTGTGAAAGGGGGTTACTTCCCGGTTCCACCGGTCGACTCTCTGCACGACATTCGGGCCGAAATGTGCGTGATCATGGAGAAAATGGGTATCGAAGTTGAGGTTCATCATCACGAAGTGGGAACAGCCGGGCAGTGCGAGATCGGAACCCGCTTTTCAACGCTGGTGGATAAGGCGGATGAGCTGCTGACGTTGAAGTACGTGGTTCATAACGTAGCGCACGCGGTGGGTAAAACCGCGACCTTCATGCCCAAGCCGCTGGTGGGTGATAACGGCTCAGGCATGCATGTGCATCAGTCCATCGCCAAGGACGGAACGAATCTGATGACCGGTGATGGTTATGGCGGGCTTTCCGAAACGGCGTTCCACTATATCGGTGGAATCTTCAAACATGCCAAGGCCATCAATGCCTTCGCCAATGCCTCGACCAACAGTTACAAACGACTGGTGCCTGGTTTCGAAGCGCCGGTCATGCTGGCTTACTCTGCTCGCAACCGCTCTGCTTCCTGCCGGATTCCCTTCGTCAGCAATCCGAAAGCACGTCGGATCGAAGTTCGCTTTGGTGACCCCGCTGGCAACGGCTACCTGATTTTCGCCGCCATGCTGATGGCAGGACTGGACGGCATCAAGAACAAGATCGACCCGGGCCCGCCGATGGACAAGGATCTCTACGACCTGCCCCCTGAGGAAGAAAAACTGATTCCGACCGTGTGTGCCTCGCTGGATGAAGCACTGGCAGCGCTGGATGAAGACCGGGATTTCCTGAAAGCCGGCGGTGTTTTCGATGATGACCTGATCGACGGATATATTGCACTGAAGATGGAGGAAGTCACCCGCTTCCGGATGAGTACACACCCGGTTGAGTTCGATATGTATTATTCTTTGTAACAGGCCAGGGCGAAAAGGATCCTTTGTTTTTGGTCATGCCCTGGCTGACTGTGAAGCCCCGCACTGCTGCGGGGCGAACAGGTTATTTGCACAATGATAGGAGCATGAAAATGAACAAAGGATTGATCAGTGTTTGTGTTATCGCAGTGCTTTTGATGCTGCCAACCCTGGGCTGGCCAGAGGGCGAAATCTACAAGGTGGTTGATAAGGATGGTAACGTCACGTTTACGGATCAGAGACCGTCATCAGGTGCGCAACCCATGGATTTGCCTCCGCTTTCGGTGATCGAGTCCGATTTGCCACCGCCCAGCCCTGCGGCTGCGAATGATAATGTCCCTGAAGAAGATGCGCCACTGACTCCGAGGGAACTGCGCCGGCAATTCCGGGATTTCGCCATTACCCAACCCCTGCAGGAAGAAACATTCTGGGGAACCGAGAATACGGTAGTCGTGTCCTGGGGAAGTTCGGCCGAGATTCCTCCGGAGATGAGTGTCATGCTTTTTGTTAACGGAAAAGCTCAAAAGGCGCCTGCTGCCGGTTCTGTCATGCTGACACTGGACCGGGGTGAACACCAGGTATACGCGGAGCTGAAAGATGAGCGAAATCGCAGGATCGTGACCAGCCCGACCGTCACTTTTTTCATCAAACAACATTCGGCCAACTTCAATCGGCCGGGAGTAGGGTCAAGCAACGGCTCTCCCTGATGCGTGAAGCACCGGGCGTTGCAGACGAGGAAGCAGGTTACCGCCTGCTGGACCGGCTGAACACCGGGCTGATAAGGGTCGATGGCCTGGGAAAGGTCCTGTTCATGAACAGTGCCGCTGAACATTGTCTGCTGGTCAGCAGGGACCGGGCTTGCGGAAGCTCTCTACACGATCTGGGTGTTGTGCCGGCCGAATTACTGACGGCGGTAGACAGGAATCCGCAAGGCGACGAAAGCCTTCATCTGCACGAAATGAAACTGGCGGGAGGGCTGTTCGATTGCACGGTTCGGCGCCTGGAAGGCGAGGATGTGTTGCTGGAGTTTCACAACCTGGAATGGGAGAAGAAACGATTGCGGTTACAGCAGCGGGAAATGCAGACCGGGATGCTGGAGTTACTGAGCAGGAACCTGGGGCACGAGGTGAGGAATCCGCTTGGGGGCATTCGAGGAGCCGCGCAGATGCTGGCCGATGAACTGGAAACGGGAGAATTGTCGACGCTGGCGCGGCTGATTATGCGGGAGTCTGACCGGATTGATGAACTGATCCAGAGCTTTGGTCAGCCCGAGCTCAACCGCCAGGATCTGGAAATATACCCGTTACTGGATGAGGCCCTGGATTTGATGGTGGCGGAATTTCGAAATTCCGTGAGGGTTGAACGCGATTACGACCCCAGTATTCCGGCCATCCAGGGTGATGAACTGGCCATTCGAAGGGTATTTCTGAATCTTTTGCGAAATGCCTGCCAGGCAGGTGCTACCGAGGTGCTGATCAAGACCCGGGTGGAACACAGCAGTGCATTGATGCACTCGGGTCAGGGCAGTGTGATTCGACTGGACGTGGTGGACAATGGTCCCGGCGTGTCGGAGTCACTGCAGCCCATGTTGTTTCTGCCGTTTGTAACGGGCCGCAGGGATGGCACCGGGCTTGGGCTGGCACTGTCGCAGCAGATTGCTTCGGCCCACGGTGGGTTGTTGACCTTCGAAGCACTGGAACAGGGCAGCAAGTTCAGCCTGTATTTACCGTTTTCCTGCGGAACAGGAACCAATCACGAAGGTGAAAAACAGTGAGTGAACTCGCAGACATCTGGGTTGTTGATGACGATGAAGCCATACGGTTTGTCCTGAAAAGGGCACTCCAGCGAAAAGGTTATGGCGTCCGGTGTTTCGACAGCGTGACTTCAATCACCGAGTCGCTCCAGCGCAGTTCTCCGGGCGCGATACTGACCGATATCCGCTTGCCCGACGCCGATGGCCTCAGCGTGGTCGATACACTGGAAACGCTGGGCATCGATATCCCCGTGATCGCCATGACCGCATTTTCGGACCTGGATCAGGCCGTCAGTGCGTTCCGCAAGGGCGTGTTCGAGTACCTGCCCAAGCCATTCGACCTGGAACAGGTTATTTCCGTCATGGAGCGTGCATTGGCGACTGGTGAACCGGTTCCCAGGGAACAGGGGGAAGAATCGGGTGGCAGGTTGCTGGGTGAATCGCAGGCCATGCAGGAGGTTTTTCGGACCATCGGCCGATTATCCCGATCGGATATCAGCGTTCTGATTACTGGCGAAACCGGCAGTGGCAAGGAGGTTGTCGCGCGGGTTCTCCATCAACACAGCCCCCGGTCGGAAGGGCATTTTGTGGCAATCAACACAGCGGCCATTCCGGCAGAATTGCTTGAATCCGAGCTGTTTGGGCATGAAAAGGGTGCTTTTACGGGCGCTCACTCCCGCCGTGTCGGGCGGTTCGAGGAAGCGGCAGGTGGAACCCTGTTCCTGGATGAAATCGGTGACATGCCCCTTGCCCTGCAGACACGGTTGTTGCGGGTGCTGGCCGAGGGCGATTATTACCGTGTGGGCGGGCGTGACCTGCTGCGGGCCGACGCGCGGGTCATCACCGCCACGCACCAGAATCTTGAAGAAAAGGTCCGCGCAGGCAGTTTCCGGGAGGACCTCTATCACCGGCTCAATGTGATCAATATCGCTTTACCCCCGCTGCGAGACCGCATGGAAGATATTGCTATCCTGGCCCGGCGTTTCCTTGTGCAGGTGGCCAGTGAGCTGGGTCTGGAAGTCAAACAATTGCGCCCTGAAACCATCACGGTTCTGGAAAGCTACGCCTGGCCGGGTAATGTCCGGCAGTTACTCAATCTTTGCCGCCAGTTGTGCGTGATGGCGCCAGGTGAGCAGATTTTCCCCGACGACCTGCCGACAGAGCTTTTTTCAAGGGATCAGGCTTCGGCCGGGGACAATGCCTGGACGGAATCCCTGCGGCGCTGGGCTTCACGGGAGTTGGCCTCAGGCGGTACGGAGCTTTTCGGCCGTGCCCAGGCGGAACTGGAGCGCGTGCTTATCGATTGTGCGCTGGAGCAGACAGACGGGCAGAGACAAAAGGCTGCGGAATTGCTCGGCCTGGGCCGCAATACGCTGACCCGGAAGCTGCAAAAATTTGACCTGGAGCGTGAAAGTGATGAATTGCCGGGACATCAGGCAGCTGCTGGCGGCACCTGAAGCCAGAAAGTCACCGGTCCGTCATTGACCAGATGAACCTGCATGTCGGCGCCGAAAACTCCAGTCTGAACCTCGTCGAGACCTTCACGGGCGATCTCCACGAAATAGTGGAAAAGGCGCGCCCCCTCATCCGGTGCTGCGGCGGGTGTAAAGCTGGGGCGGTTTCCGCTGTTTGTATCAGCGGCCAGTGTGAATTGCGGAACCAGCAAAAGATTTCCCCCTGACTGCAGCACATTCAGGTTCATCCGGCCGGACTCATCCGGAAAAATTCGATAAGCCAGCAATCGCTGCATCAACCGTCGCGCCTGCGTTTCCGTGTCTCTGCGTTCCACGCCGACCAGCGCAAGTATGCCTTTGGAAATCTGTCCTTCGAGATTTCCGTTAACAATGACAGCCGCTTCAGCTACTCTCTGTATCAATGCAATCATAAAGCTCATTCTATCCAAAAGATGATTTACGCCGCCAAGTTCATTTTATGGCTGCTCAGCTTGATGCCGGCGGGTATGCCCTATTGGCTGTCCGGGAAAGGTGCGGGTCTGTGGATGCGCCTGTCTCCGGTCAAGCGGCATACCGCTGAGCGAAACCTGGAGCGTTGTTACCCCGGGATATCCCTGGAGGAACGTGATCGGCTGGTTTATGAGAGCTTCCGTCACTACCTTTGCGCGATCCTTGAAACAGGGCGTAACTGGTACTGGCCACTGGAAAAACTGCAAGCCCTGTGTGACGGTATCGTCAACGAGGAGTTGATCTGGGACAGCCTGAAAACCGGCCGGGGCGGTGTGGCGCTGGCTCCGCATTTCGGAGCGTGGGAGTACCTGGGCATGTTTCTCCAGGGCATTCCGGACATCGCCATTCTGTATAAACCGCCGTCGAATCCTGGCCTTGAAAAGGCCTTGCTTTCGCGCCGGCGTCGCGGTGGAGGAGCCTTGATTCCGGCCACCGCATCGGGTCTGCGGAAGCTTTATGCACACATCCGTGCCGGAAAGGGCGCCGGTATACTGCCGGACCAGCAACCCTCGGCCGGGCAGGGCCGGTTCGCTCCCTTTTTCGGGAACCAGGCACTGACCGGTGTCCTGGTGCCCAGGCTGGTGCAACGCACTCACTGCGTTGTGGTGGCCACGGTATGTGAGCGGCTGGATGGAGGGCGTTACCGGGTTCACATGCTGGAAGTCGACGATGACATCTATTCCGGGGATATGGTCACATCGCTGACCGCGATGAATCGCGCGATTGAGAAGTGCATAGCGATCGATCCGGCGCAATACCTGTGGAGTTATCGTCGCTTCAAAGCACAGCCGGAAGGTGCAGAACCTTTCTATGATTTCCGCTGATCAGTCCCGCCAGAAGGCCGGCGTCAGTAATACCAGCAACGTGTAGATCTCCAGCCTGCCCATCAACATGGCGATGCTCAGGATGATTTTGGCTGTGTCGCTGAGACCTGCGTAATTGGGTCCTACGTTACCCAGCGCCGGACCCAGGTTTGTAATGCAGGCAGCCACCGCCGAATAAGCCGTTTCAGAGTCAACGCCGGTGGCGGTCAGTAAAATGGTCATAATCGCAAAATTCGCAATGTAGAGAAAAAAGAATCCCCACACGGCGCTGATCACCGTATCCGATGTTTTCTGACCCCCGATTTTTATCGGGATGATCGCATGGGGATGGATCAGCCGCTGGATTTCACGGACGGACTGCCGGTAAAGCAGTATGACGCGAATGACTTTCATGCCACCCGCGGTACTGCCAGCGCAGCCGCCGATAAAAGCGATCAGGATCAGCAATACGGGCAGAAAGCCTGGCCAGGTATAGAAAGGCGCCGTCGTAAAGCCGGTCGTCGTCATGGTGGAGACAACCTGGAATATGCCGTAACGAAACGAAGAAGCCAGGGTTTCATAGGTGCCGGTAAAGTACAGGGCGAAGCTGACCAGAACCGCGAATCCGAACAGCAGCGATGCGTAAACTTTCAGTTCCGGGTCCAGGAAGTACGGTTGCGCACTGGCGCGCCGCCAGGCCGTGAAATGCAGGGCAAAGTTGATCCCGGCAATCGCCATGAATACGATGGCGACAATTTCCACCGTTGGATTGTTCCAATACGCGAGGCTGTCGTTATGGGTTGAGAATCCACCGATGGCCACGGTACTGAACGCATGCCCGAACGCGTCGAACAACTTCATGCCGGCCAGCCAGTAGGCAAAGATACACATCACGGTGATGCCCACATAAATCAGCCACAGGGCTTTGGCAGTCTCCGTGATTCGCGGTGTCAGCTTGGCATCCTTCATGGGTCCCGGCGTTTCTGCCCGGTACAACTGCATACCGCCGATCCTCAGCATCGGCAGGATGGCGACGGCGAGAACGATGATGCCCATGCCACCCAGCCACTGAAGTTGCTGGCGGTAATAGAGTACAGCCCGCGGCAACGCATCGATATTGGTGACGATAGTGGCTCCCGTGGTTGTCAGCCCTGACATCGATTCGAAAACCGAATCGACGTAACTGAGGTCCGGAGAGGTCAGCAACACGAACGGCAGGGCCCCGACAAGCACCAGGACCAGCCAGGCGCTGACGACAATCAAAAAACCGTCCCGTAATCGCAGTTCCTGGTGGGCATTGCGCACCGGGAAGTAGATGATGAGCCCCAGTACCAGCAGGCTGGCTGCGCTGACCAGGAACAACCCGGCTGTTCCATCCGAGTAAAACAGTGAAACCAGCACCGGCGGCAGCATCATCAGGCTGGATCCCGCGACCAGGAAACCGATAACTCTTTGAACAGCGGAAAATCCCATCTATGTCTCAGATAAAAATCGCGCCGACCTGGAACAGGCGCTCGACTGATACAATCTGGCGTTTATCGGGGACAAACAGGATGACGTGGTCGTTCTCGAGAATCACGGTATCGTGATGCGCGATGATGACATCTTCGCCACGGACGATAGCAGGAATGGTCGTTCCTGCAGGCAGGTCGATATCCTCGATCGCCCGGCCCACCACCTTGGAACTCCGCTTGTCGCCCAGCGCTACCGCCTCGATGGCTTCTGCGGCACCCCTTCTCAGTGAGTGAATACGCACCATGTTACCCCGCCTGATGTGCGTCAGCAGGGCGCCGATGGTGATCTGCTGGGGCGATACTGCGATATCGATAGAACTGGACTCAACCAGGTCGACATAGCTGGGACGATTAATGATGGCTATGACTTTCTCGGCGCCCATTCGCTTCGCGAGCATGGAGGACAGGATGTTGGCTTCATCGTCATTGGTCAGCACGCAGTAGACGTCGGTTGTGTCGATGGCTTCTTCGCGCAGCAATTCCTCATCGGAGCAATCCCCAACAAGGACGATGGCTTTCTCGAGGTTTTCTGCGATTTCCTCGGCGCGTTCAGGGTTCCGCTCTATGATTTTTACATGGTGATTGCGTTCCAGTTGTCGGGCCAGGTTGCTACCGATATTTCCGCCGCCGGCCAGGATGATTCGCCGGACCGGATTATCCAGGGGACGCAATTCCTTCATCATCGTCCGAATGTTTTTTTGCGCGGCCAGGAAAAATACGGTGTCATTTTCCTCGATGACTGTCAGACCGTCCGGGATAATGGTTTTTTCCTGACGATAAATCGCAGCAATACGGGCTTCCGCACCGGCTGGCATGTGGTGTCGCAGCGTGTGTAGCCGATGCCCCACCAGGGGGCCGCCGGCATAGGCCTGGGTTGCGACCAGTTGGGCACGGCCATCAGCGAAATCCAGCACCTGCAGCGCACCGGGATATTCGATCAGGCGGGCAATGTATTCGGTAACCAGGGTTTCAGGGCTGATCAGTACGTCGACCGGGCAATGTTCGCGTTCGAACAGTGCGGGGTTATCAATGTAGTCGGACGACCGGATACGGGCAATACGGGTAGGTGTGTTGTAAAGGGTATAGGCGACCTGGCAGGCTGTCATGTTGACTTCATCACTACTGGTGAGGGCGATGATCAGGTCGGCGTCTTCAATGCCTGCGCGCACCAGCACGGTGGGATGAGAGGCGTGACCAATGACTCCCCGTATATCCAGCCGATCCTGCAGGTTTTTCAGATGTGAGGCGTTCGTATCAACGACCGTGATGTCATTTTCTTCATTGGATAGGCTGTGTGCAACGGTAGAGCCTACCTGGCCGGCGCCAAGAATGACGATTTTCATTTTTGGTCTCCACCAGCCGTTGCTGCAGTTTTGGGGTCGACACCCAGCGCTCTGAGCTTGCGGTAAAGATGCGTTCTTTCCATTCCCACGGATTCCGCCAACCGGCCGACACTGCCGCCGGCTTCCTTCAGTTTATACACCAGGTATTCCCGTTCGAACTGCTCCCGGGCTTCCCTCAACGGCAGATCGAAAAAGGGCGGGTGTGATTCGCCGGGTGTTGTGCCCGTGACGGGATTCTGTTGCAAGGCTTCTTCAACTTCAGCAACAGACACTTCGCCCTCTCCGCCGAGCACCAGTAGGCGCTGAATCAGGTTTCTCAGCTCCCGGATGTTGCCGGGCCAGGTGTGATTTCTGAGGCGGTTCTGCGCTGCCACCGAAAATGGCCGGTAGGGCAAATTCTCCTGGTTTGGAAACATTTCTGAATAGAACCTGACCAGTTCCGGTACGTCATCGGGCCTCTCCCTGAGCGGCGGAACCTGGAGCGGGAGCACGTTGAGACGGTAATAAAGTTGTTGTAGCGAATCATCGTCACCGGCAAGGTCGAGAATATTCAACCCTGCACTGGCGATCAACCGGCATTCCAGGTTGCTGGAATCAGCTTCCAGCAACTGGCCCAGTGCTTTCAGGGCTTCTTTCGGGAGGACCTGTAATTCGGGAATGAACAGGGTTCCATTGCGGGATTCTTCAAAAACACCGTGCAGGTATTCCCTCGTGCCGCCTGGAATGAGTTCGCTACGGTCCAGTGTGATGAACGCCCCCTGCAATTTGCTCTGGTCGTGCACGTAGCGGGCCAGGTTTTCACGACCGCTGCCTTTCTCACCTGAAATCAGGGCAGGAAGCGGACTTTGAGCCGCTTGATCCGCTTTACTGCGCAAAACCTGCATGAGCGCACTGCTGCCGATCGGCTCGTTAGCAAGTACTGCAGGTGTCGCTGTCGATATCCCGGCCTTTTTTCCCGCCTCCAATGCCTGGTTGACGATGGACAGCAGTTTCGCCAGCGAAATGGGCTTTTGGACGAAGTCATGCGCGCCCAGGCGCGTTGCCTCGATGGCGGTTTCCAGCGTGCCATGCCCGGACATGACGACAACAGGGCACTCCAACCCACCACCCGACGACCATTCGCGCAGCAAGGTAATGCCGTCTACATCAGGCATCCAGATATCGAGCAACACGAGGTCCGGTGTGCTGCGAGCGAATTGTGTGCGCGCAGCTTCGCCGTTTTCAGCGACGGAAACCTGGTGCCCTTCATCTTCGAGAATATCTCGCACCAGTTCGCGGATATCGGGTTCATCATCAACGATGAGAATGTGTGCCTGGGTCATTTTCAATGGCCTGTTGCTTTCGCGCAACAGCTTACTCCACGGGCAGCCTTATGAGAACCCTGGCGCCACGTTCAGGTGGGTTTGAAATTTCTATGTGCCCATCGTGTTCTGAAACGATTTTTTTGCAGATGGCCAGGCCGAGCCCGCTGCCACGCGCCTTATTGCTGACATAAGGCTCGAAGGGCCGGCTCAGGACCGTGTCCGGAAAACCCGGCCCATCGTCCTGGACTTCGAGTTCCAGCCAGTTTCTGCCATCCCGACTGATTGTTGTGCTGCTCATTGTGATCGAGGCTACTCCGGCCGGTCCGGCTTCCTTCGAATTACGGATCAGGTTGTGCAGTAACTGGCGAAGCCTTCCGCCATCCGCCTGCAGCCCCGAGGGCTTTGTGCACAGTTTCAAATCAAATGTGATGTTGGAATCTCCCTGTTGGTAGAGGGCGACGACTTCGTGCAGCAACACATTGATGTCCAGCGGTTCCAGGCTCAATTTCGGTTCCTGGGCATAGTCGCCAAAGGCATCGACCAGCTTTCTAAGGGCCTCGACCTGGGAGACGATGGTGCCCGAGGCTTTGTCCAGTATCGCGCTGTCGTCAGAATCCAGCTTGTCCGCGAGTTTCATATGCAGGCGCTCGGCCGCCAGCCGAATGGGCGTCAGGGGGTTTTTTACCTCGTGCGCGAGGCGCCGCGCCACTTCCGCCCAAGCGGCATCCCTCTGGGCCTGGTTCAGAATGGTGACGTCATCAAATACGACGACGTAACCATCTTCGACCTGCTCGCCGGGCAGCGACACCATGGGAAGACGCGAACCGCGAAGCAGCAAAACCAGTGGTGTACCCGGTCGGTCGATCCGGATTTCCTTTTGCCATTGCGATCTGCCCTGTTGGACCTGGCGTGTGATTTCATCCGTGAAACCGGAAAGAAACGGAGCATATGTCAGCAGGCTTGCAAGGGGCTGTCCGCCGGGCGCAGTGTTCTCAAGGCTGAGGCCGAATGAATCCGGCAAGCTAAGAATCTGCTTGCTCGCGGCATTACCCGTGATCACCCTGCACTCGTGATCCAGCGTCAGCACACCCGACGAGAGCTTGCCCAGCACGGTTTCCAGGTACTCTCCCTGGGCCTGCAGTTCAGCCCTGCTTTCCTCTGCCTGGGAACTGGCTTTTTTCAGGGCTTGCGTCATTTGGTTGAAAGAGTCCACGAGGAAGCCAATTTCATCACGTTGGCCCGCTGCGACCTCCTTGCCAAAATCGCCTGCAGCAACTTCACGAGTGGCGGTGGAAAGAGAAGACAATGGTGAAACCATCCTTCGTGCCGCATTCAGAGCCGCCAGGATGGCCAGCAGGATGGTAAGCATCAAAACCAGGGTCAGCACCAGCAGGAAACTTTGCTTGAGTGACTGCCTCAGGTAACTCACATTCTGATACCGGTGGTACTCCTGCTCTATCGATCCGGTTAGCGTGGTGATATCCGGCGGCAGCGGAAAAATGGCTTGCAGAAAGCGCGGAGAAGTGCCGGGATAAGGCGCCGGCATCAGCTGGATGACACGTATCTGCAGGCCAGCGTCTGCCGTGGGCTCAGCTGCGGCATATTCACCTTGCTGGCTCGCCTGCAGGATGGCGAAATCGTTCGGCCGTTCAGGGAGTCCTGTAAGCGCATTGATATTGGCCGTGGCCACCAGCCTTCCACCAGTTTCCAGTACGGACAATTCCACCGGTCCGGCGGCGCGGACCCGTGCTAGCAGGGCCTGTCGCAACATTTCACCATCTTCAGACGTGTTGGCCAGGTCGGCAGCGGTATCCCTGAGCTGGTTTCTGACTTCCAGTGTTCGAGTATCGAGAAATTCCTGGCCTAACTCAAGAGAGTCTGCCAGGGCGGCCTCGACCTGCACATCAAACCAGCCATCGATAGTGCTGGTCAGGAACCAGGCAGAGAAAATGAACACGATCAGAGCGGGAGGCAGTGACAAGGCCAGGAAGTTGCGCACCCAGCGGGCCGCCAACAGGGCGCCGGGCTTGCCTTGCCTCACGTTCCGGACCAGTGCGTGAATCCGCGAAGTAATACTCCACACCAGGATGGCCAGTGCGACGCCGGTCACAGTCAGCACCCAGATAAAACTGTTTTCCAGCCAGGTTCCGTTCTGGCCTGCAGATTCGCTTTGCGCGCCGGTCACCAGCAGTAGCGCCACAAGCAGCGCTACCAGTAGTGCCAGGGCTGGAATCGTGCGAAACAACAGCCGCCTCATCCGGTTCTTTTTCTTGGTGGGAAAGCTCATGCCGGACTCATGCCCCGGGTTGAATTTCCAGCGGCCAGGAAGACCAGGATGAATCATGTTGCCACTTGGCAGACAGCAGAACAGGCAGCCGCATGGGTGGCGGCATGGCTTCCTGGTCCAGCCGGGTTCGGGCAAGAATTTCGTAGTTTCCCGCAGGTAACACGCCGGTGGTTATGGAGATCCGGATTTTTGACAACTCGGCCATCACGTGTCTCAGGCGCGGAAAAGTCCTGACATTCCTGCTGTCCCCATCTGATAGTTGGTAGTGGTTACTCAAGGGCAGATAACGGATTTCATAGTGGTTCACCACATCGGCTACACGAATCCGGCTGGCGGTGTCCCGTAAGGTAAGCTCCGTGTTTATGGTTAACGGAACGCCATGAATCAGTGCTTCCCTTGCCTCGTTGCTCAACGCAAGACTCTGTTCACAATTGACGATCAATGATCCGTTGGACCAACTGGCGTCAATCCGGGTCAGTTTGAAGCGCGCACCGGCCTCCGGATCTGAGCACCCTGCAAGGCAGGCCAGTATAACCAACCCTGCCAGTAGCGACGGGTCAAAGTGTCTTCTGAAGCCGGGCATAGAAGAAGCCGTCCATCTCCTGTTCGCCGGGAAAAATCTGCCTTCCGCATTCCACGTTCTGGCCCCAGAAAACGTCCAGGTCATTGGACTGAGCATCGGGGCTTTTTTCCAGAAAAGCCTGAATTTGCAAGTTGTTTTCCAGTCTGAGTTCAGAGCAAGTTGCGTATACGAGGATACCTCCGGGTTTCAGCAGAGGCCATAGCCGGTCCAGCAACCTGGCCTGCATTGCCACCGCTTTCTGCAACTGATTCCTGGATCTGAGCCATTTGATTTCCGGGTGCCGGCGTATGACACCTGTCGCGGTGCAGGGTGCGTCCAGCAAAACCCGGTCAAAGGGTTCTCCATCCCACCAGCTGTCCGTTTCAGCAGCATCGGCAACCATCAGCCTGGGCATTGTGTCATTTCGCAGTCCCAGGCGGTCCAGGTTTTCTTCCACCTGCCTGAGTCGCGATTTGCTCTGATCGAGCACGGTCAGGTTCACACCAGGCGCCCGTTCCAGAATATGACAGGTTTTGCCGCCTGGCGCTGCGCATGCATCCAGCACGACATGGTGCTTTTCCAGTTTCAGCAGACCGGCCGCCAGCTGGGCGGCAGGGTCCTGTACGGAGAACCGTCCTTCACTGAACCCGGGAAGCTGGGCCACTCCCGCCGCCGGACTGACTTTGACGGCATCCTCCAGCGTGGCATGGCGGTCAATGCTGAAGCCTGCATCAGTAAGGCCTGCGATCGATTCTGCGGCATCGAACCGCCGGTTCAGCCTCAGCCACAGGGCTCCTGCTTGCTGATTGGCGCTGGCAATCTGTTGCCAGTGCTCTGGCCAGTCATCTTTCAGGGTGCTCAGCAGCCATGCGGGATGCGCAAAGCGCTCATCGCGATTATCCAGTCTGTCGATCCATTCGGTTTTTTCACGCTGGAACCTTCGCAATACCGCGTTGATCACCGGGACCGCCCAGGGTTTCTTCAGTTTCTTTGCGCATTCGGCCGTTTCATGGGTGGCTGCATGATCTGCACCGCCGTCATGCCATAACTCAAACAAGCCGATCAGGATAAGCCGTTGTATATCCCGGTCTTTGCGACGCAGTGGTTTGCGCAACAACTGGCTGGAGATCCACTCCAGGGCTGAGAGCCAGCGCAAAACGCCATAAGTGAGATGTTTTGCATAGGCGCGGTTCCTTGGGCTTTGCTGCCGGCTCTCGCTGTCCGCATCCGCCAGGTTTTTGTGGTCATCCAGGACACCGGCGAGAATAACCAGTGCGGCCAGCCTTGCGTTATCAGGGTGCGTTTTACTCAAGGTGTGCGATCCAGCCGTTCCGGTAAGGTCACGGCATTAAGGTAATCCACGGCAGTCGTTCGACGTTTTCCAGGTCTCTGCAGTTCCAGCAACCGCAAAAAACCGTTGCCGGTGGCCACCTGGATCCCATCGTTTCCCGTCTTAAGCACCGTTCCTGGTGGGACATGACAGCTTCCCTCAACCACTTCAGCGGTCCAGATCCGGGTTCTCTCCTCACCCATCATGCACCAGGCAACCGGCCAGGGATTGAAAGCCCTGATCTTCCGGTCCAGCGCTGAAGCGGACTCGGACCAGTCGATCTGTGCTTCCGCCTTGTCGAGCTTGTGGGCATAGGTCACTCCCTGTTCCGGTTGTGGGGTCGCAGGCAGGGGTTCACCACACACCAGGCGCCGAACGCATTGCAGAAGCGTCGTGGCTCCAAGTTCCGCCAGTTTGTCGTGAAGGCTGCCGCCACTTTCATCGGGTTCCAGCACAACCCGGGCGCATTTCAAAAGCGCCCCGGTATCCAGTCCTTCGTCCATTTGCATGATACAGACGCCTGAGTTGGAATCTCCGGCCTCGATGGCGCGCTGGACGGGTGCTGCGCCTCGCCAGCGCGGCAGCAGCGATGCGTGGATATTCCAGCAGCCAAACTTTGGCAGCCGAAGAATATCCGCCGGCAGGATCAGGCCGTAGGCGACTACGATCATCAGGTCGGCCTGGAAGCTGGAAATGAGATCGGCTGCATCAGGGGTTCGGAGTGTCTCCGGTTGGTGAACTTCAATGCCGTGCTCAAGGGCGACGCGCTTGACGGGGCTGGCCTGCAGCGTTCTGCCCCGTCCTGCGGGCCGGTCAGGCTGGGTCATCACGGCCACGGGCTGCAGGTTTTCCCCGATCAAGCTCAGCAGCGGTGGGACCGAAAAATCCGGAGTTCCTGCAAACAGGATACGGAGGTCGTTCCGGAGGGGTCGCTCGCTCAGAGTAATGCCTTCGAGGTTTTCGGACCGGCCACTTTCCTTTGTTTCTCCAGTTTCTTGGTTACCATACGCCGTTTGAGCGGGGAGAGGTAATCGACGAAGAGCTTGCCCACAAGGTGGTCCATCTCGTGCTGCAGGCAGACTGCGTGCATTCCGTCGAGTTCCTCTTCGAAAATACTGCCATCGGCATGCTGTGCGCTGATGCGGATTTTCTCTGCCCGGCTGACTTCTGCATAAATCCCCGGAACGGAAAGACAGCCTTCCTCGCAGGTTTCAGTGCCCTCCGAATCAAGGATTTCCGGGTTAATATAGACCCGCGGATGGTCCTGTGCCTCGCTAACGTCGAGCACAAGAACCCGCTTGTGAATATTGACCTGCGTGGCGGCAAGGCCTATTCCGTCTGCGAAATACATGGTTTCGGTCATGTCTGCGATCAGGCGCAGAAGCTCGTCGTTAAACGTTTCGACGGGTTTTGCGACCGTTCTCAGGCGAGGATCGGGGATTTCAAGAATTTCCAGTTTGGCCATATGCTTACACGCTAAAAAAATAATTTAGATGAACTTTGCTCCGGTATTTATTATGATAGCCAATGGCGGCCCCTGTTCGCCAGAGTAAAAACTGACCGCATCTGACAGATGGCTGGATGCCTACTAGAGAGGAAGGAACGTGATCAGAAAACTCATGCACCTTACGATTGCGGCGATTATGCTGACTGGAGTTGCCTTGGCGCAGGAAGTCGCCGTGCGCTCCGACCACCCCGATGAGTACGTGGTGGTCAAAGGCGATACGCTGTGGGATATCTCCGGAAAATTCCTGGACAAACCATGGCAATGGCCTGCGATTTGGCATGCAAATCCGCAAATTAATAACCCCCACCTGATTTATCCCGGCGATGTTGTATCGCTCGTGTATGTTGATGGTGTCCCCCAATTGCGACTCAATCGTAACGGCACAAACACGGTCAAGATGTCGCCTTCTATCCGTGTGGTGGATCGCGATGATGCGATCAGTGCTATTCCGTTCGAGTCGATTAAGCCATTCATGCGCGACCTGCGGGTTCTTTCCCCCGGTGAATTCGAAGGCTTACCGTATGTCGTGGCTAACCAGGAGGATCGCCGCACAGCGACCTACTCCGACAAGGCTTATGTTCGCGGTCTCAATGCAGAGATCGGTGAAGAATACGTCGTCGCGCGCCTGATGAATATCTACGACATGAAGGGCAGTCCACCGGAACTCCGGCGGGTGTTGCCCCAGAGAGGGTGGCGCGTAGTGCCCAATGTCTGGGATCGCGAACAGTATATGTATAACCAGGTGGACCCCTGGGACCGCCGGCCCAAGAACCCGATCGGCTACGAGATGTTAGAGGTCAGTCGCGTTCGCGTTACCCAAGCCGGGGACATTTCCGTCGTGGATATCATCCGTGACCGGACAGAGGTTCGCGAGGGAGACTTTATACTTCCCGTAAGCGACATGGGTTACGAAAGCGTTTTTTACCCCAGCGCCATGGACGAAGTTCCTGAAGGGCTGAGGATCCTGGCTACATCAGGATCGCGCAGTGGTGTCGGGCTGTACCAGATTGTTTCCATAAACGGGGGCACGAACCAGGGTATCCAGCCGGGTAATGTGTTTTCCGCTTTCCGCACCGGAAAGAAGGTGCAAGACCGTACCGGATATCGCGAGGGCAGTTTTTCAAAGGGAGCCCAGGTACGGCTGCCCGAAGTTTATGACGGTGTGATCATGGTGTTCCGTACCTTTGATGAAATCAGCTACGGAATGGTCATGGGTGGCTCCCGCGTGGTCGTCGAGTTCGATGTCCTGCGACACCCGGATGAACGAATGTAAATTGAGGCAAGCTGTGTAGCGTGGCAGCCTGCCCGCAGACTTGAGGTTTGCCGTCACGAAACACAGAAACTGGTTAATTGCTTTAAGAGCCCCCCGCCTGGGGGGCTCGAGTTTTTTGCGTCTGCTGGAACATTTCGGCGGTGCCGGGGCTATGGTCTCAGCCGCTCATGGTCAGTTGCGCAAAGCCGGTCTCGATGACGACACCATAAAGGCTCTGAAAAGCCCGGATGAAGAACTGCTGATCTCCGATCTGGAATGGCTGGACCACGACTCACATCACCTGGTCACCTGGTCGGATGAACGGTATCCGCCGTTATTGAAAGATATTCCCTCGCCTCCGGCTGCACTTTTTGTCGAAGGCAACCCTGATCTCCTCTGGTTGCCGCAAGTAGCCGTCATTGGCAGCCGAAATCCTACCGCGGGCGGCCGTGATAATGCCAGGGATTTTGCGACGGAACTCAGCCGGCATGGCATGGCCATTACCAGTGGCCTTGCGTCCGGAATCGATTCAGTAGCGCACCAGGCGGCGCTGGATAGTGATAACCCCACGGTGGCCGTTATGGGCACGGGGCTGGATCGGATTTATCCTGCGAGCAGCCGGAATCTTGCACTCAGTATTCGTCAGAAGGGTGTTCTGGTGTCAGAACTGCCATTGGGTACTGGCGTCAGGCGATCGCATTTTCCTTCTCGCAACCGTATTATTTCCGGACTCAGCCTGGGTGTGTTTGTCATTGAAGCCGGGTTGCGAAGCGGCACGCTCATTACCGCCAGGCTGGCAGCCAACCAGGGGCGCGAAGTTTTTGCGCTGCCGGGCTCCATTCATAACCCGATGGCCAAAGGGTGTCACCGTCTGATCCGCGATGGAGCCAAGCTGGTCGAATCGGTGGAGGAAATTCTGAGTGAGCTTGCGCCCATGGCGGGTCAACTGGCCGAAGAACTAAAAAGCCAGTTTGAACTCCAACCAGTCGACGGCGAAGTGGTTTCGCTTGATTCTGGAAGTCGGGACCCCCAACTGGACGATGACCCTGACTACCAGGTTCTCTGGGCATGCCTGGGCCATGACCCGAAACCCATTGATGCGATTATCGAGCAAAGTGGATTGACGGCGAGGGCCGTGTCAGCCATGCTGCTCTTGCTAGAGCTGAGAGGAAAGGTTGAGGCGCATTCGGGGGGAGCCTACAGCCGCAAAAAATAAGAGGTTAATAATGAAAGAAAACGTGCTCGACGTGCTGATGTACCTGTTCGAGAATTATTTCTACGACGAACCCGAGTCACAACCTGATCGGGCTTCCATGGAAGAGAATCTGCACGAGGCCGGTTTCAGTAACGGGGAAATCGATAAAGCGTTCGAATGGCTCGATGGTCTGGCAGAACAACGTTATCAGCCTGACTTCAAAATGCATACGGATCAGCCTATTCGTGTTTTTGTCGATTCGGAAATCAATCGTCTGGATACCGCTTGCCGGGATTTCCTGATGTTCCTGTCGAATTCCGGAATACTGGACGCCCAGCGCCGCGAACTGGTGCTGGACCGCCTGATGGCCCTGGAAAGCGATGAAATTCTCCTGGAGGACGTTAAATGGGTGGTCCTCATGGTGCTCTTCAACCAACCCGGGCAGGAAGCGAATTACGCCTGGATGGAAGACCTGATGTTTGACACGGAGCAAGACTACCGCCATTAATAAAAAAGGGCGGCCGTTATTTCACGCTGTCAAGGCAAGCATTCCCTTTCGATTGGAACGATGAAAATCGGACCTGGGTAGCTTTAATCTTTAATTTTGTGAGGATGGTGACATCAATCTTCTCATCGTAGAATCGCCGGCTAAAGCGGCAACCATTAACCGTTACCTTGGGAAAGATTTCATGGTACTGGCGTCGTATGGACATGTCAGGGACCTGCCTTCCAGAGATGGTGCGGTTGATCCCGACAACGACTTTGCCATGACATATGAGCTGAACGAAGACAGTGAAAAGCATGTCAGGGCCATCATCAAGGCGGCGAAGAAGGCAGACACGGTTTACCTCGCAACGGATCTTGATCGCGAAGGTGAGGCCATTTCATGGCACATTTACGAGATTCTGCGAGAAGAGGGTCTGACTGAAAAAATGCCTTTCTACCGGGTGGAGTTTTCAGAAATCACTCAGAAAGCCATCCGGGATGCCGTAGACAACCCCCGTGAACTGTCGATGGACCTCGTCAATGCGCAGCAAGCGCGGCGGGCGCTGGACCACCTGGTGGGCTTCAACCTGTCACCCTTGCTCTGGAAGAAAATCAAGACGGGCCTGTCGGCCGGCCGCGTGCAGAGCCCTGCTCTGCGCATGATTGTCGAACGCGAGCGGGAAATCGAAGCGTTCAACCCACAGGAATACTGGACCATCGAAGCCGACATGAGCCATGCAGAGCAGGCTTTCGAGGCCAGGCTGGTGCGCGTCGAGAACGATCGGTTGAAGCAATTCGATATTTCCGACGCAGATCATGCACACCGGGTTCGTGATCGCCTGATGAAAGCTGCTGATGGCAAGTTGCAGGTTGCCAGGGTCACCCGTAAGCAGCGAAAGAGGCGTCCTTCGCCCCCCTTCATCACGTCCACCCTGCAACAGGATGCGTCAAGGAAGTTACGGTTCACTGCCCAGCGAACCATGAGAACCGCCCAGAATCTTTATGAAGCAGGGCACATCACTTACATGCGAACCGATTCGGTGCACCTGTCCAATGATGCGCTCGCGGACTTGCGTGCCCAGATCAAGAGCGAGTATGGCGCCGAGTATGCGCCGGAAAAACCGAATTTTTACAAGACCAAGTCAAAAAATGCGCAGGAGGCTCACGAGGCCATTCGCCCGACATCAGCCCGCCAGACCCCGTCCTCCATCAAGTCAAAACTGACCGAGGACCAGCTTCGTTTGTATGAATTGATTTACCGGCGCGCGATGGCGTCGCAAATGGTTCCTGCACTGGTAGACACGGTTGCTGTTGAATTCGATTGCGATTCTGACGCCACTTTCCGGGCCAACGGATCGGTGATCGCTTTCCCCGGGTTTCTTCGTGCGTATGAAGTTTCCCTGCCGAAAGGAAAAGAGGAGAAGGAAAGCAGCCTGCCGGATATGAACGAAGGTGATACGGTCAACCTCAAGGATATCCGCGCGGAACAGCACTTCACCGAACCTCCGCCGCGTTTCTCCGAGGCCAGCCTGGTAAAAGCGCTGGAAGACTTCGGTATCGGCAGGCCGTCCACCTATGCAAGCATCATTCAGACGCTGGTGCGAAGAAAATACGTCGATCTGGATCGCAGGCGTTTCATTCCCACTGACACCGGCAGAGTCGTAGCCCGTTTCCTTGAAAACCATTTTGAGCCTTATGTCGATTACGACTTCACGGCGCGGATGGAAGACACGCTGGATGAAATTTCGCGGGGGGAAATGCACTGGATTCCACCGCTGATGCAGTTCTGGAAACCGTTTATCGAGCGGATCAGGGACAAGGAAGAAACTGTCAGTCGGCAGGAAGCCAAGCTGACGCGGGTGCTGGGAACCGATCCAGCCAGCGGCAAGGAAGTTTCCGTTCGCCTCGGTCGATTTGGCCCGCATGCTCAGATCGGCAGTGTCGAAGATGAAGAAAAGCCCAAGTTCGCCGGCCTGCAGCCCGGACACCGCCTGGAGACCATCACGCTGGAAGAGGCGCTTGAGTTGTTCAAGTTGCCCAGAGAGCTGGGTTTCACACCGGAAGGAGAAGAGGTTTCCGCAGGTATTGGCCGCTTTGGACCTTACATTCGTTATGGCAGCAAATTCGTTTCACTCAAAGATGCTGATCCGCATACCGTGGAGTTATCTACCGCGCTTGAGCTGGTCGCCGCCAAAAAGCAGGCTGACCTGGACCGGATACTGCGAACCTGGGATGACACAGATGTCCAGATCCTGAAGGGGCGTTGGGGACCTTTCATTACTGATGGCAATAAGAACGCGCGCATGCCGAAAGACCGCGAACCGGATTCGATGACGCTGGAAGAGTGCCTTGCTTTGCTGGAAGCGGCGCCGGACAAGCGCAGCCGGAAGAAAGCGTCCAAGAAGAAAGCCACGAAGAAAAAGGCTGCAAAGAAGAAAGCAGCCAAGAAAAAGACAGGTAAGAAAAAGACCGCTAAGAAGAAGACTGCGAAGAAGCGCGCAAGCGCTAAGGCCGCGGCTCCAGCCACAGACGGTTAATTAACTCATGCATGGTGGTTCGCTATTGACTGTCGATGAGGCCGTAGCTTGTCTGCAAAATGGCAAGCTCATCAGCTATCCTACCGAAGCGGTTTACGGTCTCGGCTGTGATCCGGGCAATGAAAGATCGGTCCGGCAGTTATTATCTCTGAAGCAGCGTCCCGCATCCGCCGGGTTAATTCTTATCGCTGATGATTTCGAACGATTCAGAGCGTTTATCAAGCCCCTCTGTGAAGAGTTGGAGATGCGTGCAAGGTCCGCCTGGCCCGGGCCAGTCACCTGGCTGGTGCCGCGCGCGGAAAACGTTCCTTCCTGGCTTGCCGGAGACCATGAGACCATCGCGCTGAGAGTAACGGATCATCCGGTCTGTATAGCGCTTTGTGCATCCTGGGGCGGCCCGATTGTATCGACCAGTGCGAATCCCAGGCACGCAGAGCCTGCGCGCAGCCCGGCCCGGGTGGGTGCCTATTTTGGGGATGCGCTGTGCGGCATTGTCGCCGGTGAACTGGGCGATAGCGACAGTCCCAGTGAAATTCGAGACCTGGTCAGTGACCAGGTACTCCGTGAGGGTTGAGATTGAAACAGGCAGGGCAGGTATCCACTCGCCGGGTTAAAGAATACATGCTGAGCTTGCAGCAGCGGATTTGCCGGGCGCTGGAAGACGAGGATGGTCAGGAACGGTTTTTGGAAGATGACTGGAGCCGCGATGAGAACCACCCGGATCAGGATGGGCCGGTTCTTGGTGGAGGTGGCCGCAGCCGTGTGATGGCCAATGGCGCAGTCTTCGAACAGGCTGGCGTCAATTTCTCACACGTTACGGGGGATGCGTTACCGCCATCGGCTACGGCCATGCGGCCTGAACTGGCCGGACGCAGCTTTGAGGCGCTGGGCGTTTCATTGGTTATACACCCTGAAAATCCGCATATTCCCACTTCGCATGCCAATATTCGGTTTTTTATGGCCGAAAAGCCAGGTGAAGCGCCTGTCTGGTGGTTTGGGGGTGGGTATGATTTGACACCCTACTACCCGGTGCTGGACGACGTGGTTGATTGGCACGGGACGGCAGAGGCAGCTTGCCTCCCTTTCGGTGATGAGGTCTACCCACGATTCAAGGAGTGGTGCGACCGGTATTTTTACCTCAAGCATCGAAAAGAGGCTCGCGGCGTGGGTGGATTGTTTTTCGATGATCTCAGTGAATGGGGGTTCGAAAAGAGCTTCGACTTTCTGAAAGCGGTGGGAGACAGCTATCTCGATGCCTACCTGCCCATCGTCAGGCGTCGTAAAGACCAGGCATGGACGCAAAAACAACGGGAATTTCAGTTATACCGCCGGGGCCGCTACGTCGAATTCAACCTGGTGTATGACCGTGGAACCTTGTTTGGTCTGCAATCGGGGGGCCGGACCGAGTCCATCCTGATGTCACTTCCGCCATTGGTATCGTGGCGCTACAACTGGCAGCCCGAACCGGGTTCAGAAGAGTCGCTCCTGTACGATTTCCTGGTGCCGCGCAACTGGCTGGATCACCACAGGTAAGGCAGGAATTCCTCCGGGATCGGATTGTCTTTGCTCTCGTTGTCCCACATGATCGTCACAATCCACCAGCGGCTGTCTTTGAACAACAGCTGAATGCTATTGATGCCGCGGGCAATCGGCGCACCATCCGGACTGTTTCTGGCCTCGTAGGTGCTGAAAGCCTGTAGCAGGTTTCCAAAGCGGTTCATCTGGCGCATGATTTCGACTTCATAGAAATCATTTTCGGCCAGGAAAGGTTCAGCATCCTCGATCCACTCCTCGAGGCTCAGCACCTGGAGTTTGCCTTCCTTGTGCACCCGTTTGCCGATCGGGATCAGCCGGGCGCCCTCCAGGAACAGGCTGCGTTCCCGGTACCAGTTACGTTTTCCTGCGGGCCCCGAGATGGTTTCATACATCGCCTTGATGATGGCATCAGGCGAGCTGACGTCTTCCGGTCGTGGTTTGGGTGCGGTTTTTTTCTCACTGGTTTCATTCATGTTGTTTCTCTCCTTGATCCAATGACAGCCAGTTCCCTGGCCCATAGATTGCAGGATTCTGAAGAGGGATGGAAGCCGTCTTCACAAAATCCATGTTCCTGTCGAGTGATACGTGTCGGCACGTGAGTCGCATTCGGGTAGTCAGCGATGACGGCTGCAGCAATTTCGTCCAGTGTGGCTGCACGAAGTCCAAGTGAGAATCTCAGCGGCTGGGGCGGCAGCGGAAATTGCGACATGGGGGGTAAACCGGCGAACAGCACACGGGCATCAGGATATTTCCGGGAAATATCGTCCATCAGCTGCTTCATTTTTGATCGCCAGTAGCTAGTAGTGCTCACGCTGGTGACATTGTTCACGCCCACGGAAAGCAACAGGATATCGGCCTGGTGATCATCCTCGATCGACGCCAGGCAGTCCAGGACGTCCTCAATGGTATAGCCGGTCTGGCCTTCGATGCGCCAGTGAACCCTGCGATTCAACTCCTCCGACAGGGCAATGGCGAACTGCCCGGGAAGTGACTCATCTACGTGCGCGGTGCCCACGCCGTCGATGATCGAGTCACCCACCGCAAGCAGGCGCAATGTTTCTCCACTACCGGTTACACCCTGCCGGTCACCGGGTGCACCAGGCAGGCGCAGTGCCTGGCGTCGCAACCAGAGGCCCTGTATCGCTGTGACTGGCAACAAAAGCCAAAAGACCCACCGTTGCAACATGTTTCAGTGAGCCGTATCCCAGTCAGGGCCGTGTCCGGTATCGACAATCAGCGGTACATCAAGATCTGCGGCGCCGGACATCCGCTCAACGACCGCTGATTTCAGGTCCTCAAGCTGGCTCTCCTTCACTTCGAAGACCAGCTCGTCATGCACCTGCATCACCAGCCGGGCATCGGGCCGGGTTTTTTCCAGCCAGGCATCTACGCTGATCATGGCCCGCTTGATGATGTCCGCAGCCGTTCCCTGCATGGGGGCGTTGATGGCGGCACGCTCAGCACCCTGCCGTCTCTGCATATTGCTCGCATTGATGTCCGGCAGATAAAGCCGGCGGCCGAAGAGGGTTTCCACGTAGCCCTGTTCACGGGCCTGTTCCCGCGTTTTCTCCATGAACTGCTGCACTCCTGGATACCGCATGAAATAGGTGTCCATGTACGCCTGGGCTTCCACACGGCCGATATTGAGCTGGCGTGACAGCCCGAAAGCGGACATGCCGTACATCAGGCCGAAGTTGATCGCCTTGGCGGCTCGCCGGTGATCGCTGTCGACCTCGGCGTAAGGAACGTCGAAAACTTCGCTGGCGGTGGCCTGGTGAACGTCGACCTCGTCGTGAAATGCTTTCAGCAGCCCTTCATCGCCTGAAAGGTGGGCCATGATCCGCAATTCGATCTGGGAGTAATCGCAGGCCATGATCACGCTTCCTGCAGGCGCGATGAATGCTTCCCTGATTTTCCGGCCCTGTGGCGTGCGAATGGGGATATTCTGCAGGTTCGGGTCTGATGAGGACAGGCGCCCGGTGGCTGCCACGGCCTGGTGATAGGACGTGTGCACCCGGCCGGTACGCGGGTTTATCTGCTGCGGCAGTTTGTCGGTATAAGTCGACTTCAGCTTGGAAAGCGAACGGTATTCCAGGACCAGGCTGGGCAACTCGTAGTCAATCGCCAATTCCTGTAATACATCTTCTGCGGTAGATGCCTGACCTTTCGGTGTCTTGCGGATGACGGGCAGTCCGAGTTTTTCGAAAAGGATTTGCTGCAGCTGCTTGGGCGACCCCAGGTTGAAGGGCTGACCGGCTGCGCCGTGCGCTTCCTTTTCCAGTTTCATGATCTGCACGGACATATCCCGGCTCTGATTGGCCAGCTGATCTCCGTCAATCAGCACGCCGCGCTGCTCCATCCGCGCCAGCACGGGCACCAGGGGAATCTCGATGTCTTTCAGGACGGAAGAGAGGGACTCCTCCTGTTGCAGACGCGGCCAAAGGTGTTCATGCAACTGCAGCGTGATATCGGCGTCTTCGGCAGCATAATGAGAGGCTTCGTCAATCGCGACCTGGCTGAACGAAATCTGTTTCGCGCCTTTACCTGCGATGTCTTCGTAATGGGTGGTTTGCCGTCCCAGGTATTTCAGTGCCAGGGAATCCATGTCATGGCGGCTTCCGGTGCTGTTGAACACATAGGACTCCAGCATGGTGTCGAACGCCACCCCCTGCACGTTGATGTCATAAAGGGACAACACGTTCATGTCGTACTTGATGTGCTGACCCACTTTCGGCAGATCAGGGTCTTCCAGCAGGGGCTTTAGCTTTGCCAGCACTTCATCGCGGTCCAATTGTGGCCCGGCGGCCGGATAATCATGGCCTACGGGTATATAAACAGCGTGCCCGTTTCTGGTTGAAAAACTCAGGCCAACCAGTTCTGCCTGCATGGAATCGAGGCTGGTAGTCTCGGTGTCAAAAGCCACCAGGTCTGCCTCTCCCAGCGCTGCAATCAGTGCATCCAGTTCATCATGGGAACTGATCGTGTGATAGTCGGTTTCCGGTGGTTTCTCATCGGCCTTCTTGTCAATTTCCTGTAGCCAGCTATTGAACTCGAAACGCTTGAGTGCTTCAGTCAGGGAAGGCTTGTCAATCTCTCCTCTCTTCAGCTCCATCGGTTGATCATCGAGATCGAGATCCCTGCGGATCGTCGCCAGTTCCCGGGAGAGGGGGAGTTGTTCCACGGCGGCCCTGAGGTTTTCGCCAATCTTTCCGCCCACTTCTTCTGCATGAGCCACGACCTGGTCCAGGTCACCCCATTGGCCGAGCCACTTGGCCGCCGTCTTGGGGCCGCATTTTTCGACGCCTGGAATGTTATCGGCCTTGTCGCCTGTCAGTGCGAGGAAATCCACGATCTGCTCAGGGGTGACATCAAATTTTTGCTTTACACCGTCGCGGTCCAT
>Ga0316191_10000102_pt1 | contig 44572 bp, 31 predicted proteins | sample Eddworburr2cm_MG_FD_204928 | JGI IMG/M metagenome (GOLD analysis project Ga0316191, IMG submission 204928) | Coastal sediment microbial communities from Maine, United States - Eddy worm burrow 2 cm | ecosystem: Environmental > Aquatic > Marine > Coastal > Sediment | place: USA: Maine...
CGTCGTCCTGCTTGATACGGCCGACGATCTCTTCCACGAGCTTCTCCTGGAGAGGCTCGGTGGGCTTCATCACCGCTTCGAGGTAAGCGTTCTCGGCCTGGAGGTAGGCAACGACCTCCGGGTCGTCCCGGTTTTTCAGCCAGTAGTACTCGTCGATACGGACGTCGCCGTGAGCCTTGAGCTGCCGCGGCACGGTCTTGGCGCGTGGCGGCTCGTGGCTTCCGGGGCTAGCGCAGGCGACGACGATGACGGTCGAAGCGGCCACAAGCAGCAACTCTGCGGATACCGACACGTGGGTCACGAGCGCACCTCCCGGCCCGGACGTGGGCCTCCGACGGGCGACGCATTGTACGGCATCCCCCAACAAGCAAAAGGGGCGCCACCCACCTCGGTGGCGCCCCGTCGGACCGTAGCGGCCGAACCGGAGTCGGCTACTGCTTTTTCGTGCTCTGGGCGTCGTCGTTCTTCTCTTTCCTGCCGACCGCGGTGGAGAGCTCCTTCTTGTAGGCGTCGCGGCTGCGGTCGCGTGGCGGCCCGAACGCGGCCTCGATGGGCGGATCCTCGCCGTGGAGCTTGATCAGCTCTTTGACGGCGCGATCGAGCTGGGCGTCGACGCCCTTGGCCAGATCCTGGGGCAGGTTCTGGACCTCGATGTCCGGCACCACGCCAGTGTTCTCGAGCTCCCAGCCGTGCTGCGGATCCCACCAGGCGAATTCGGGTTGGGTCAACAGACCGCCATCCACCAGCGACTTGTCGCCGCGGATCCCGACGACCCCGCCCCACGACCGCGTCCCGATGATCGGGGCCAGCCCCTCGAGCTGAACCGCCATCGGGAAGATGTCGCCGTCGGATCCGGCGAACTCGTTGAGCAGGACGACGAACGGTCCGTTGAGGGTCCGGTAGGGATAGGTCGTGACTCCCCCGCCCCGCGAGCGATCGAAGCTCACCACGGGTCGACGGAAGCGCTCGAGGATCATCTGCGACACCGCGCCGCCGCCGTTCCATCGGACGTCCACCACCATCGCTTCCTTGTCGAGCTGGGGATAGAACCAGGTGTTGAACTCGATCAGACCGTCCTTCCACATGTCAGGGATGTGGATGTAGCCGGCGGCGCCGTCGGTCTTCTCGGCGACGTACTCGCGGTTCTCGCGGACCCAGTCCACGTAGCGGAGCCTCCGCTCGCTCGGCAGCGTCTGGACGACCACCTCGCGGGCGCCCTCGGCGGAGGGCTTGTCGTTGACCGTCAGCACCACCTCCTTGCGGGCGCGGGCCTCGAGGCTCGCGTAGAAGGGGCGATCCTCGGAGAACGGCAGGTTGTTCACCGCAAGGATGTAGTCCCCTTCCTTCATCTCGACGCCCGGCTGGAGGAGCGGCGACGGCGCGTTGTCGGCAGCATCGCCGTGGTAGAGACGGCTCACACGGTAGAACCCGCCATCTCGCTCCAGGTCCGCTCCCAGCAGGCCGGTCGACACCCTGGAAACACGACGGCCGGAGTCGCCTCCGAAGACGTAGGTGTGGGAAGTGGACAGCTCGCCGATGACCTCGCCCATCAGGTCGCGGAGGTCGTCGCGGGTCGAGAGGCGCGGCAGCAGGGTGGCGTACTGGTCGCGGACCTTTTCCCAGTTGACCCCGCCCATGCCGGCATCCCAGTAGAACTCGCGCATGTGGCGCCAGCCCTCGTAGTAGATCTGCTCCCACTCCTCGCGCGGGTCGAGCTCGATGACGATCCCGTCCAGAGAGACCTTCGCCTTGGAGAGGTCTGCCGGCGGGCTGGCGGTATCCACGACGTAGATCTCGCCGCGTTGCTTGATGACCGCGACCTTCTCACCGCCCCGGGCCATGGTGTAGCCGGAGATGTTCTCCATGAACGGCTCGGACTCCTTCGATTCGAGACTGAAGGAGAGCAGGGTCGCGTCCGGGGGGCCCGATTCCTCGAAGATCCCCGGCATCTCCGCCATACCTTTCACCGGCATGGAAACGTAGAGGATGCCGCCGGGCGTGGCGTTTAGCCCAAAGTACAGGCCGCGCTCCACCGGAAGCTGGACCAGACGCGTCGACAACCCCTCGAGGTCGATCTCGACGGGCTCCGGCGGCTTCTTCTCGTCCTCGTCGGTGTCCTTCTCGCCCTTTTTGGACGCCTTGTCGTCGTCGCCGTCCTTCTTGTCCTCAGCGTCGCCGTCGCCGTCCTCATCGTCATCCGTTGGCGGCATTCCGGCCAGGTTGGCGAACGGGTTCTCGACGTCCTCGCGGAGCAGCGCCATGAAGGGCCGCGTCGATTTCAGCTCGATGTTCTGCCAGTCACGGGCTCCGAGCACGGGGTTGGTGGATCGGTCGCTGAGGAAGTAGAGGTACCGCCCCTTGGGGTCCCAGGAAGGCGAGTAGTCGTCGGTGTACGCACCCGTGGCCTCGTGGACCACGCCTTCTTTCGTGTCGTAGATGAAGATCGAACGGTACTCGGTTTCGAGCGCCTTGGTGTAGGCCAGCCAGCGACCGTCGGGGCTCCAGGTGTAGTCCCGGATCTCCTGCTGGGTGCTGCGATCGACTCGCCTGGGCTTGCCGCCCTCGGCCGGAATGACCCACAGCGTGTGGGTCTGATCGGCATACGCCACCCATTGCTCGTCGGGCGAGAAGACCGGCGGAAAGTACCACCCGCTGTCGCCCGCGGGCTTGATCACCTCGGCCTCGCCCCGTCCCCAGGCATCGATCACCCGGATCTCCTCCTCGCGAGGCTCGTCGGTGATGTAGACGAGGCGTTTGCCGTCAGGGCTGAAGCCGACGCGACGCTCGCGAGCGCCGCTGCCCCGCGTGACCGGAAGGGTCACGCCGTCCTTCACCGGAACGGAGAAGATCTCCCCGCGCGTGACCACCGCGAGGCGATCACCGTCGGGCGAGAGGTCGAGCCACGTCATCGTGCGACCCGGATTCGGGTAGCGGTTGCGGGTCAGCGTGCTGTCGCTGGGAAGATCGATCTCGACCTCGAGAACTTTGTCTGTAGCCGGGTCGAAGATGTGAACGTCGGCGGCCAGGGTGAAAGCGATGCGTCCGTCGGGCCCCATGGACGGCCAGCGGGCGTCCCACTCGTCGAACTTGGTGTGCTGCCGTCGGTCGGAGCCGTCGGGGTTGATCGACCACAGGTTGGACGTCCCCCCCTGATCGCTGAGGAAGTAGATCCGGCCGTCGTGCCACATCGGGAAGGTGTCGTTGCCGTTGAAGTCCGTGACCTTCTTGAAGTCGGCCTTGTCGGGGTCGCCGACCCAGATCGAGGGCGCGGTGCCGCCGCGGTAGCGTTTCCAGGTCCGATTCTCCCGGGACTTGCGGTTGAAGGCCCAGCGGCCCGACTTCGGATCGATGTCGAGTCGAGCGGCCCACCCGAGAGGAAGCAGTTCGGCGTCGCCACCCTGGGCCGGCGCCTGGAAGATCTCCGGCGAACCGTGCGGGTCGCGTCGGCTGCTCCGGAACAGAATGTTCTTGCCGTCGGGCGTCCAGCCCAGCACCTCGTCGGAGCCCGGATGCCAGGTGATCCGGCGTGGCTCGCCGCCGCTCGACGACACGACGAAGACGTCGCGGTTGCCGTCGTACTCGCCGGTAAAGGCGATCTGCTTTCCGTCGGGCGAGAAAGCGGGGAAGTACTCGGTGCCCGGGTGGGTCGTCAGGCGATAGGGAGCGTCACCCTCCACCGTGGTCACCCAGATGTCGGCCTCGGCGCAGAAAACGACCCGATCCCCGTGGATGTCCGGGTAACGGACGTAGGCCGGCCTGGCAAATGCCGCACCGCTCGTCACCACCAGGGCGGCGAGGATCGCGACGACGATCGCGGTCACTTTCGTTGATTTCATGTTCGTCTCCATGGAACAGCCCTCTCCCACGCTCCCAATACGTGGGCAGGGCCCTCCGGGTTCAGGTCCGAAAGAACCTTCGGGATGGGTTTCATGGTCGTGCGAACACTGTGAACGTCCGCCGATGGGCACCCACCGCCCGCCGGCGGACAGTGCGGGCAGAATGCACCGGTGGTTCTCGAGCCCAACCGGTCCGTTTTGAACGACTTGCCGGGGGTTCGCCGACTGGCTTCGCCTGGTCCGCATCTTGCCTTGTCAGGGCCCATGGACTGGCCCAGGACACCCGTCGAGCGATTGCAACACTTCAAGCCGCGATTCTGCCCCCGTAGATACTGTCCCGAGCACCTCCGAACCGAGCCCGGATACCGCTACCGGACGCATGCGGTCTACCGCAATGCGCGCGGCCGCCTGATCACGCGCTTTCGGTGCCTGACCTGCAGGAGCACCTTCACCCAGAACGCGTTCGCCGCTACTTACTACATGAAGCGCCCCGAACTCCTGCTCCCCGTCGCGGCCTTGCTCCAGGCCGGCTCGGCGCATGCTCAGATCGCCCGGGCCCTCGGCTGCGCGGCCTCCACCGTCACGCGGCTCAGCGCGCGTCTCGGGCGACACGCGATCCTCGTGCAACAGCTGTCGACGGACGAGATCGAAGGGCTGCTGGGCGAGCCGGTCGTGCTCGACCACTTCGAGACCTTCGAGTTCTCCCAGGATCTGCCGATCGGAGTGGGCACCGCGGTCGGCCGGGATTCCTGGTTCGTCTACGCTCTCGATCCGGCTCCCCACGGCCGGACGGGTCGTCGGTCGACGGCGCAGCAGAAGCGGGTTGCCTCCCGACCTCGGCGTCCTCATCGAGGAGGCTACGTGGGTTCGACGACGCGAATCCTCGGCAGATTGCTGGGTTTGGCAGGTCGCGAGCAACGGCTGCAAGTATTCGGAGACGGGCACCCGGCCTACGACTCCGCGGTGACCCGTCACCCCGAGCGGAATCGGATCCGACTGAGTCGGTTCCCGAACCCGGCGCGCGGGCCGAAGGGCAGCCCGCGGTCCGAGGTAGCGATCGCGCGGGACCGGGCGATGTTTCCGGTCGACCTGCTCCACGGCCTGCTGCGCCACTCGCTGGCGGCGCACAAGCGGGAGACCATCGCCTTTGGACGTCGTCTGAATGCGATCGTCGAGCGCCTGTACCTGGCGGCGGTTTGGCGCAACTTCGTCAAGGGGGTCTCGGAGCGGAGGGGCGATCGGACGACTCCGGCGATGCGGCTGGGGCTGACGGACGAGCCCTGGTCGTTCAAGCGCGTGTTGTCCCACCGCCTGTTTCCCGACCGGGTAAGACTGTCCGGGGTGCCGCTGATGCTCTATCGCCGGGACTGGATCACACCGGTTCTACCCTGCAACACCCGACATCGGCTGCGCTTCGCTTACTAGGCAGCGGTCGAAACCGAATCAGCATCGAGTCCCGCGGGGCTCGCTCGACGGATAGCACAATCTCTGCACGACCATGGATGGGTTTGGAGTCCTATTCCGTGCCCCGCCGGCGTGGCAGTGCGACGGTGACCCCCAGGAGCACGACGCCGAGGAGCGCCACCATCATTCCGACCCGCAGGCTCCGGGAGGCATAGGTGAAGACCACCTCGCTGGCGCCGCGCGGAACGTGAACGGCTCGCCCCGCGATGTTGGCGCGGTAGATCGGGGTGACCTTGCCCTCGACGGTCGCCACCCAGCCCGGGTACCACGTGTCGCCCAGGAAGAGCCAGCAGTCGCGGGGCGCGCGGACCTCGAGGTGAATCCGCCGCGGGCCGTACTCCACGAACGACACCGGGGCCTCGATCGGCGGCCCCGGAGGCGGATCCGGTACGGGACCGCCGCCGCCGGACCCCTCGACGAGCACGACCTCGGCACGCGGGTCGAAGCCCGGGGCCACGATCTCGCGGGCGGAGGCGATCGAGCGCTCCTCGGTCTCGCGAACGAGCCTCGCGTGCGGCACCAGGAAAGCCCGGGGCAAGACATCCGGGTTCTCGTGCAACCGAACACGATACGGCGGAGACTCGACCAGGATCCCCCCCGTATGCCGTACGTCCCCCGGAAAATCAGCCAGCACCGGGTAGCTACCGGAGAGCGCGTCGAGAGGATCGATGAAGAACCGGACGTTGAAAAGCGAAGGGACCCTCGAAGGGCCCGTCCCGGGCGGCACTCGTGGGTCGAGCGCCACGAAGGTCAGATTCGAGACATCCCCCATCCAGCTCGGATAGAGCTCGTTGGGGTGGTAGAGCTGGAGGTTGTTGATGCCGGACAGCAGCGCCAGATTCGGCTCCAGCATCATTCTGGCGGGCTCGTAGGGCGAGAGGTCCCCCTTCCAGCCCCGAGCGCGGTAGTAGGCGTTGGTGAAGACGACCCGCTCCGCATCGCTCGTCGCGATCCGTGACGGAGGCTCGCGACCCTCGTCCGCTTCGGCGACTCGCAGGGCGGTTGGCGGTGGCGCGCTCCACTGCCTCGGGTCGATGCCGGGGTTGTGGTCTCCCAGGTGGACGAACAGATCGACGAAACAGACCACGAGCGCGAGCGACACCAGCGCTGCCCGGACCGCCCGGCGCCGTGGTGTCGCGATCCGTTCAGCGAGCAGGGTCAGGCCTACACCCGCCATCACGGCCAGGACGAGATCGACGTACAGCAGGAAGCGGGAATGGAACCGGAAGAGGTCGAACCCCGGCACGACGTGGAAGAAGACGTAGAGCAATCCCCCGTTTTTCCCCAGGGTCAGGAGCACGGCCAGGACCAGCACCACCAGCAGCGCGCGGACCGCGCGCCCACGGAACCCCAGCACGGCGCCGCAGACCGCCAGGGCCAGCGGGAGCAGGCCGACGTACCCGGTCATCTCCCAGTACAGCATCGGGTGCTCCGGATCCCACTCGAAGCCGGTCAGCTTGCGGACGGGCTCTCCCGTCCGGGAATCGAGCACCGGCCGGCCCGTCTCCGGATCGACGTGGGGCACCTCGTCGAGCTCGCCGGGGTCTCCGAAAGCCGCGGGTCGGATGAAGGCCCAGAGATGCTCGAAGCCGTATTCCCACTCGGTGGCCTCCTCCAGGCTCAGCCCGCCGCGTCGGGGACTGTGGGCGGTGAGCTCGTAGGTCGGGAGAAGCTGCGGAAGGGCCAGGAGCACGCCGAGAAGCACACCCCAGGCCAGTCCTCTCCCGAAGCGAAGGGCCTCCTTCACTCCCCCGCCGGTCTCTCGCCTGAGGATTCCCACTGCCAGGCAGACGGCGTACGCACCGGCAATCAGGAGATTGTTGTAGGCGAGCTGAGGGTGTCCGGCGACCAGCATGAACGCCACAGCGATCGCGAAGACACCTACCGTGCGCAGGCTCCGGCTTCGCGCGTAGCGCTCCTGGAGGAAGAGGAGCAGCGGGATCCAGGCGGCCGCGGCGATCATGTTGGTGTGCTTGACGTGAGTGACGAAGAACCCCGCGAGCGCGAAGACCAGACCGGCCAGAAGACTGCCTCCGAGTTTTGCGCCAACCTGGCGCGCGTACAGCGCGGCGAAGACGCCGGCGAGTATCACGTGAATCAGGATGGCCCAGTTGAACGCCAGCGGCAGGGGAAGCAAGAAGAACAGGACGAGGTTGATCGGATAGAGGGCACCGACCTCGCCCTCGGCGTGTAGCGGGAGACCGGTCCCGATCCCGGGGCACCACAGCGGTAGCCGACCCTCGCGCAGCCCCTCGGCGTAGACGTGCTTCAGCGGGTAGTTGAGGTGCCAGATGTCCGATGCGGTGGCGTCGTGGGTGAAGGGCACGCTCGATCCGGTGGCCATCGCCGTCCCGTAAAAGAAGATTGCGGCGACCACCATGAGAACGGCCGCGACCACCCCGGTTCTTATGAACTCGCCGGATTCTGGAGCCGCATCTTGGGTGTTAGCGAATCGGATTTGTGCCCCAATCTATAATGGCCGTTTTCCGCCCCGAAAAGAGGAGGTCGATTCTATGGCCGGTGCGCCCCGCCTGGCAACGAGACTCGGTCGATCGGCCGCCTCCCGCGGCGATCGGGCGGCGGCGCGGGCGTGACGTCGAAGATCGTCAACTTCCTGCTTTACCAGACCGGCTGGTTCGCCTGTGTCCTGGGCGCCGCCCACGGTCGTCCGTGGTCCGGCGCCGGGGTCGCCCTCGCGTTGATCGGAATCCACCTTGCGCTCGTGCGGCGGCCCGGCCCGGAGGCGGTCCTGGTGGCGCTCGCGGGAGGTTTGGGATGGGTGCTGGACACGGCGCAGGTTCAGCTCGGGCTAATGGTGTTCAGCTCCGGGAACCTGGTGGAGGGTCTGGCACCGCTGTGGCTCGTGGTCCTCTGGATGCAGTTCGCTACGCTTCTCCGTTACGGTCTGGACTGGATGTCCGGCCGTTACGTGCTGGCCTCGGCGCTCGGCGCGGTAGGGGGACCCCTCGCCTTCGCGAGCGGCGCCCGGATCGGCGCCGTCGCCCTGCACCCGAAGCTCTACCCGAGCCTTCTCTCGCTCGGCGTGGTCTGGGCGATCGCCATGCCGGCGCTGCTCTGGATTTCCGACCACCTGGGACCTCGGGAGGGCCGGGGCGAGTACCGCGTTTTCTCGCGTCCAAACGGCTAGCCTGGCATCATGCCCGGGGGAACCAAGGGAAAAAGGCGTTGGTGCGGGCTACATACGCCTCGTAGCCCGGCTTGGTCTTCGCGAGCGTCTTCTCGAGCAACGCCACACCCGAGACCCGCATCAGGAGGAACGTCATCAAGACCGGGCTGTAGATCGTCCACAAAGAGCCGGGAGTCGCCAGGGCAAAGAAGAAGAACCCCCACCACACCAGCGCGTCGCCGAAGTAGTTAGGGTGGCGGGTGTAGCGCCACAGACCCGTGGTCAGGAGCTGACCCCGGTTTGCCGGGTCCGACTTGAAGCGCGCGAGCTGCCAGTCCCCCACGCTCTCGAAATAGAACCCCGTCGCGAAGAAACACAGCCCCACGGCATCGATCCAGGTCAGCGCCGCTGGCGTCGCCGATCTCTGGGCTTGATGGAGGGTCAGCGAGACCGCCCACAGGATGAGCGCCTGCAGCCAGAAGACGGAGAACAGGCTCACCCACGTGAAGCTCGGACCGCGTTGCGCGCGCATCTCGCGGTAGCGGTAGTCCTCCCCTCGCCCACGAGCACGCCAGAGGATGTGGATCGCCAATCGCAGACCCCACAACGTGACGAGCACCGCGACCAGGGTCCGTCGAACCGTGGACACCTCGCCGAGGGCGAAGTAGACCCATCCGAGCACCGCGAAGCCCGGTCCCCAGAAGACATCGATGATGCTCACGTCCCGCTTGAAGACGCTGACGATCCACACCGCGGTCATCAGCCCGACAGCCGTCGCGAGGGCTATCGCCGGAGTGGCCCAAATCGGTTCCATCACCGAATCCTCACGCTTCCCGGAGCAGCACGCTTTCCAGCGAACCGCCCCTGCCGACCTTGACGAGCTGCACCAGGACATAGACCGCGATGGCGATGTTGCCCAGGCCGAGAAACGCCACCAGCCACAGGGCGCGAGCGAGCAGGGTCCGCTCCTTGTAAGCGACCCACACGTAGACCGTCAGGAAACCGAAGTACGCGTCGGCCAGGGTGGCGCGAAACCAGGGGTCCGGCCACAGATCCTTCGCAGCCTCGAAGACGCCCCGGTCCAGACTCGCGCTGATCGTGACCCACAGCATCGCGACAATGATCGCCAGAAAGAAAGCCCTGAGGAAACTCAGCATGGGACACTCTCCAGTGGAGTTGCCGCGGCGATTCAGCGATTCTTCTCGAACAGGTAGTGAGAGACACGCCACTCGTCGCCGCCGCGATAGCGGAACAGCTCCTCGCACGCCAGAAAGAAGATCCTCCAGCGCTCGAGCCAGCGCCGAGCGTTCGCTGCACCGTACACCCGACCGAATACACCAAGCACCTCGGTCTTCCGGGCGTCGACATTGGCCAGCCACGCCCGGAGGGTCCGGGCGTAGTGCTTGCCGTTGATCGGCCATTGATTCACCAGGGTCAGATCTTCCTGAAAAGACCCGAGAAGATCCTCGGACGGCATCATTCCACCGGTGAAGAACTCTCTGGCCATCCAATCGTCGTCGCCGTCGTCCTCGTAGAAGTACAGCAGATCACGGTGGCAGAAGATGTGGACGAACAGCTTCCCTCCCGGTCGGAGCCACTCGGCGATGCGTCCGAGAAGCGCTTCGTGATTCCGCATGTGCTCGAACATCTCCACCGACACGACCCGATCGAAGCGGCGTTCGGTCGAGAAGTCGTTCATATCGACCGTGACCACCTCCAGGTTGTTCGACCCGCGCCGGTCGCGCTCCTCCTCGATGAACTTCCTCTGGAGCGCGGAGTTCGAGACCGCCACGATGCGGCAGCCTGGGTAGTGCTCGGCGATCCACAGGCTGAGCGATCCCCAGCCGCAGCCCAGCTCGAGGATCTCCATGCCGTCGCGGATATCGGCGCGCTCGCAGGTGAGGCGCAGCATCGCCTCCTCGGCCTCGGCAAGGGTCGTCACGTCGTCGGGCCAATGGCAGCAGCTGTACTTCAAGCGCGGTCCCAGGGCCGCGCGAAAGAAATCCACGGGCTGCTCGTAGTGTTGCTCATTGGCAGCATCCACCTCGAGGGCGATGGGGCTTTCCCGCATCTCCGCGATCCGCTCGGCCCGCACCGCCCGGCGCGCGTCCTGCGTGCCGCGTGTTTCCTCGACCAGTCGCCGTCGCAGCAGCCGCCGGATGCCGATCCGCGTCAGGGCATCGGGAACCCAGCCTCGTTCCACCAGCTCCAGTATCATGACGTGGTCCCCACCCGCCCGGGAATCGTGGGCTCCAGGGGCTTTCTCAACAAGATCTGCACGTCGCCGATGGTGCGCTCCAGAAAGCCTCCCTCGCAGTAGCAAAAGTAGAACTCCCACAGCCGCTGGAACTCCTTGGAGAATCCCAGCCCGGCGATGCGGTCCCGATTCCGGCGGAAGCTCGCTCGCCATCTCCGAAGCGTCTCGGTGTAGTGCAGAGTGATGTCGTGGACGTCCTCGACCTGAAGGCCGGTGGCTCCCCCGACCGACTTACGGATGGCGGATATCGAGGGCAGGCAGCCTCCGGGAAAGATGTAACGCTGGATGAAGTCCACCCCGAGCTTGTACTCCTCGTAGAGCCCATCGTCGATCACGATGGCCTGCAGGAGCATCGACCCGCCGGGCCTCAAGAGCTCGTCGCAGGTTTGAAAGTAGGTATCGAGGTGGCGGTGACCCACCGCCTCGATCATCTCGATGGATACGAGGTTGTCGAAACGTCCTCGAAGGACGCGGGGCAGGTCACGGTAGTCCAGTTGCCGGACGTCGATGAGTTGTTGCAGCCCCGACTCTCGCACCCGTTTGACGGTGTAGGCATATTGCTTCGGTGAGATCGTGGTGGTGGTCACATGGCACCCGTAGTTACGCGCAGCGTGAAGGGCAAATCCCCCCCACCCGGTCCCGATCTCCACGACCTCGCGGCCCGGGGCCAGACCGAGCTTCCGGCACACGAGGTCGTACTTGCGCCTCGAGCCTTCGGCCAGGGTGCTGGCATCGCTTTCGAAGACTGCGCACGAGTAGGTCATCGTTTCATCGAGAAACGACTCGAAGAACTCGTTTCCGAGATCGTAGTGTGCCGCGATGTTCGACCGGCTCCGGGATCGGGTGTTACCCCCGAGGAGAGCGCGGGCCTTGTCGAGGGTTCCGCGAAGGCGCGCCAACCCGCGGTCGAGTCCGGTGTTCACGCCGCGATTGCGGGCAAGAATCCGCACAACCGACGTGAGGTCGTCGGAGTTCCAGAAGCCCTTGGTCCAGGCCTCGGCCGCCCCGATGGATCCTCCCAGCGCCACCGCAGTCCAGAACCTCGGATCGCAGACGTCAACCGTGGCATTCAGGCCTGCGGACCGGCGGCCGACCGTGCGGCGCTCGTCGCCTTCCACGATCAGGATCTCTCCTTCACGAAGGTGTGCGAGTGCCCCCAGCACGGATTTCCGGAAGATCCCGGTCATGACCGGCTCGGAGCGGGCGACCGTCGAGGCTTGTTTCTTCGATGCAAGAGTCGGGGTCATGACGTGTGCTCCGGGCTCCGGCCAGGGTGGGGATGAAAGGGAACCCGCTTCATCCACAGCTTCAATGCCTGGAAATGGATACCGAGCACGACCTGGAGCGTCATCAGCGGGTATCGGATCAAGACCGCGCTCAACGAACCGGGCGTGATCTCCCGCCGTGACAGGGTCAGGGTCGCGTCGAATACCTTATCGCCGTCGCGGTGGTTCTCGATGTGGATCGAAAGGGCGCGGCCCGGCTCGGTCAACGCCCAGCGGTAGATGTAGTCCATCGACATGAAGGGTGAGACGTGGAGCTCTTTGGGCGTCTCGAATCGCATCTTGCCCCCGCGGCTCGAGCCTGCCTCGGGATCCAGCACGTAGCAGTGGCGTTCGCCCCACGGCGTGTTGTGAACCTCGGCCACGACCGCCTCGATTCGTTCCCCCGCCGGATCGTAGCAAAAGTAGAAGCTCACAGGGTTGAAGCAATGCCCGAAGTATCGGAGGTGTGTGAGCAGGCGGATCGGTCCCTCGGGGCGGCGTCCGGCTTCTTGCGCGACGAGGTCGGCGACGCAGGCGCGGAGGGGTCGGCTCGAGTCCCCGAAATGATCGGCGCGCCGAAACCATGCTAGGGCCGGACGGCGCGCGGACCACAGCCACCGGCGATCGAAGACCCGATCGACCTCGTCGAGATCCAGGTACATCATGAAGATCGAATAGCGAAAGTCGTGCGGTACCGGCGAGAGCCTGCGGTGCCGGACCTGTCCGCGGTAGGCGCAGCTGGCGAGGCCCATCAGTGAAGCTCCTCGCCAAAGTACCGGCACGCCGCCAGGGCGCTGTTGACGCCATCTTCGTGGAACCCGTTTCCCCAGTAGGCGCCGCAGTAGTGCGTCCGGTTCGCGCCGCTGATCTCCCCGTGTCGGGACTGAGCCTCCATGGACTGTGTCGTGTACACCGGATGGTCGAACTTCACCTCGCTGATTCGCTTCGCCGGATCGATGGCGTCGTTTCGGTTCAGCGTCAGGCAGATCGGATCCGGCGTGTCCAACCCCTGGAGGCGGCTCATGTTGTAGGTCACGGCAACGCGGTCGGCGTGCTTTTCGGGCATGTGATAGTTCCAGCTCGCCCACGCCCGGCGCCGGCGCGGCAGAAGCGAGGCGTCGTGATGAAGGACCGCGGCGTTGGGTTGGTATTCGAACGAGCTCAGGATCTCTCTTTCGCGCGCCGTGGGATCTTCAAGGAGGTCGAGGGCCTGATCACCGTGGAGCCCCATCACCACGTGATCGAACCGCCCCCTCGATCCGTCGGGGAGCTTCAGCTCGACCGCGTCGGCATGACGGACGATTCCTCGAACCGGAGTGTGGGTCAGGATGCGACCTCGAAAACCTCGGGTCAGGGACCGAACGTAGCTTCGAGAGCCGTTGCGGATGACTCGCCAGGAAAAGTGGCCGCCGGTGCTGAGCAGGCCGTGGTTTTCGAAGAACCGCATGAAGAACGCGGCCGGAAAGTCCAGCACGCCTGCCGGACGGCTCGACCAGATCGCCGCTCCCATCGGGACGATGTACTGTTCGACGAACTCGTTCGAGTACTGCCCGTCCCTGAAGAATTGACGAAGGGTCGGAGGACGGTAACCGTTCCTCAACATGTGCGCGGCTTCCCGGTTGAACCGCAGAATGTCTCGGATCATGCGGTAGAAAGAAGGCCGCAGCAGGTTGCGTCTCTGCGCGAACAAAGTGTTGAGGGACGATCCGCTGTACTCGAGACCCGTCCTGTCGCAGCGGACGCTGAAGCTCATCTCCGTGGGCTGTGATGGCGTACCGAGCCGCTCCAGCAGCTTCACGAAATTGGGATAGGTCTTCTCGTTGTAGACGATGAAGCCCGTATCGATCGGGATTCTTCGGCCGGCGAACTCAATGTCGACGGTGCGGGTGTGACCGCCGATGTAGGAGCCGGCCTCGAACAGCGTCACCTCGTGCCGTCGCTGAAGAAGGTGGGCGGCCACCAGTCCCGAGACGCCCGAACCGACGATCGCGATTCTCATGTCGTAGCCCTTTTGGGGTTTCTATCTCCCGCAAGAATATAACAATTAAAAGAAGATGTCGCTGCGACCGCCCGTGATTCTACGTTTTTGTCTTGTTTTTGTCAAGGACATGTACTTGACAATAGATCGTTCCAGGAGTAGATTGCCTTGTGTAGGGCGGACACAGAGCCCGGAGAGGTGATCATGAGCATCCAAGGTGTAGTCTTCGAACCGGACGCAATCAGAGAGGCCCCCCGCCGCACAGCCACCCCGGCCCGCCGCGGGGGCAAGACTGGCGTCGGAGCCTTCCACGACGGCGATTCGGCAATCGTCCCGACGTACCTCCGCCAGATGGGTTCGTTCCGTCTCGCCGACAAGAGCGAGGAGCACGAGCTGGGTCGGCGCATCCAGGAGGCGAGGGACGCTCTCGCCCGCCTGGCGGGTCGGATCCCTCGCGCTCGCCGGGCTGATCTGCTGGAAGGAGCCGACGGTGAGCTGCCCGAGGGGCGAGATTGGCCTCTCGAGCGCGTGGAGAGCTTCTGCGATCGCCTCGAGAGCCTCGGCCGAATCGATTCCTCCCTCGCTGCGCTCGCCCGCCGAGCGCGGCCGCACAAGCGGAAGCTCGACGCGGCACGCCAGCGGCTTATCCAGGCCAACCTGCGGCTCGTGGTTCACATCGCCAAGCGATATACCAGCCGGGGCATCCCGTTTCTCGATCTGATCCAGGAAGGGAACATCGGTCTGATGAAGGCCGTGGAGAAGTTCGACTACGCCCGCGGCAACAAGTTCTCGACCTACGCTTACTGGTGGATCAATCAATCGATCGAGCGCGCGATCTCGGACAAGGCCCGGATGATTCGTCTGCCGGTTCACTTTGAGGAAAAGCGCAAGAAGGTCCGTGCGGCGAGCCGGGATCTCGCCCGAGAGCTCGACAGGAAGCCCAGCTCGGCCGAGATCGCCGAGCGCCTGGGCCTGACGGCAGAGCGCGTCGAGGAGATACTCTCGGTCGTCTCCGACCCGCAGAGTATCGAGGCGTCCGACGACGACGATCTCGCCCTGCTACATCGCATCGAGGATCCGAGCGGGATTTCGCCGCACGACCGAACGGAAGGCCTGGCGCTCCGGGAAAGAGTCAAGGAGAGCATGGACGTTCTCGAGGACCGGGAGCAGGTGATCCTTCGGCTGCGCTTCGGCCTTGACTCGGAGGGTCCGCACACACTGGAGGAAATCGGCCGGGTCGTGGGCTTGTCGAGAGAGCGGGTGCGCCAGCTCGAGGCGTTGGCCCTGGGCAAGTTGAAGCGATCGCCGGCGCTCCTGGCGCTCGAGGGAGGTCGAGCCTAGGGACCCGCTCCCGGGCCTTTTGATACTCTTGAAGCTCCCTGGCGGCTCGGAACGCCGCCGATCCTGGCCACCCGGGAGCTTCTCTTGTCGGATAAACGTCGAACCCTGGAACGATTGCTGTCGGAGAGGATCCTCGTCCTCGACGGCGCCATGGGCTCGATGATCCAGTCGTACGGCCTCGATGAGGAGGACTTCCGCGGCGAGCAGTTCGCGGCGCACCCGCAGGATCTCGAGGGCTGCAACGACCTGCTGTCGATCACGCGCCCCGAGATCATCGAGGAGATCCACCGGCGGTACCTCGAGGCCGGCGCGGACATCATCGAGACCAACACCTTCAACGCCACCGCCGTCTCGATGGCCGACTACGGCATCGAGGGGCAGGTCTACGCCATGAACCGGGCCTCCGCCGAGCTGGCGGTGAAGGCCGCACGGGCGGCCTCGGCGGCGACCCCGGACCGACCGAGGTTCGCGGCGGGATCCATCGGCCCCACCAACCGCACGGCCTCGCTCTCCGCGGATGTCGAGAACCCCGCCTCCCGCGGCACCAACTTCGACTCGCTCGAAAGCGCCTACTACGAGCAGGTACGCGGGCTGATGGACGGCGGGGTGGACATCCTGGCGCCGGAGACGACCTTCGACACGCTCAACCTCAAGGCCGCGCTGTTCGCCATCCGTCGGTACTTCGACGAGCACGGCGTAAGCGTGCCGGTCATCGCATCCCTGACCATCACCGACAGGAGCGGGCGGACCCTCTCGGGCCAGACCGTGGAGGCCGCGTGGCTATCGATCGAGAACCACGATCTGCTGACCGTGGGCCTGAACTGTGCCCTCGGGCCCGAGCAGATGCGCCCGCACCTCGAGGAGCTGGCCGCGGTCGCTCCGCGTTACATTCACTGCTATCCCAACGCGGGCCTGCCGAACGAGCTCGGCGGCTACGATCTGGACCCCGACACGATGGCCGCCGTCCTGGGCGAATACGCCCGCGAGGGCTGGCTGAACATCGTGGGGGGCTGCTGTGGCACGACCGCCGATCACATCCGCGCCATCGTGTCGGCGGTCGAGGGCGTGGCACCGCACGTTCCTTCGAAGCCCTCTCCCTTCACACAGCTCAGCGGCCTCGAGCCGCTGACGATCCGGCCCGAGTCGAACTTCATCATGATCGGCGAGCGCACCAACGTCACCGGCTCGCGCCGCTTCGCCCGACTGGTCAGGGCCGGCGACTACGACACGGCCCTCGACGTCGCTCGCCACCAGGTCCGCGGCGGGGCCAACATCCTCGACGTCAACATGGACGAGGGACTGCTCGACTCCGCCGAGGCCATGACGACCTTCCTGAACCTGGTCGCCTCCGAGCCCGAGATCGCGCGGCTTCCGATCATGATCGACAGCTCCGACTTCGCCGTGATCGAGGCCGGCCTGAAGTGCCTTCAGGGCAAGGGGATCGTCAACTCCATCAGCCTCAAGGGCGGCGAGGACGAGTTCAGGAGCCAGGCGCGACTCATCCGGCGATACGGCGCCGCCGTGGTCGTGATGGCCTTCGACGAGTCGGGCCAGGCGACGACGGTTGACGGCAAGGTCGCGGTCGCCGAGCGCGCCTACCGCATCCTCACCGAGGAAGTCGGCTTCGATCCCGCGGACATCATCCTCGACCTGAACATCCTGACCGTCGCCACCGGTATCGAGGAGCACGACGGCTACGCGGTGGCGTTCATCGAGGCGACCCGGCGGGTCAAGGAGCGCTGCCCGGGCGCCAAGGTCAGCGGCGGCGTGAGCAACATCTCGTTCTCCTTCCGCGGAAACGACGTCATCCGCGAGGCGATGCACGCCGCGTTTCTATATCACGCCATCGCCGCCGGCATGGACATGGGCATCGTCAACGCGGGACAGCTCATGGTCTACGACGAGATCCCGGCGGACCTGCTCGAGCGCGTCGAGGACGTCTTGCTGAACCGGCGCCGCGATGCGACCGAGCGTCTGGTCGAGCTCGCCGAGACGGTCCGGGGCAGGGAGAAAGCCGAGGTCGTCAACGAGGCGTGGAGAGGGGGAACCGTCGAACAGCGCCTGTCCCACGCGCTGGTCAACGGAATCGACGAACACATCGTCGAGGACACCGAGGAGGCCCGTTGCGAGCTCGGCCGCCCCTTGAAGGTGATCGAGGGACCGTTGATGGCCGGCATGAACGTCGTGGGCGACCTGTTCGGCGCGGGGAAGATGTTCCTCCCGCAGGTGGTCAAGAGCGCTCGCGTCATGAAGAAGGCCGTGGCCTATCTCGAGCCTTTCCTTGAAGAGGAGAAGCGAGCCGGTGGCGGCCGCTCGGCCCGGTCGAAGGTCCTGATGGCGACGGTCAAAGGCGACGTTCACGATATCGGCAAGAACATCGTCGGCGTCGTCCTGGCGTGCAACAACCACGAGGTCATCGATCTGGGCGTGATGGTGCCGGCGGACAAGATCCTCGAGACTGCCCGCCGCGAGGCGGTCGACGTCATCGGGTTGAGCGGTCTGATCACCCCATCACTGGGAGAGATGGTCCACGTCGCGCGGGAGATGAAACGTCAGGGCGTTCGAACCCCGCTCCTGATCGGCGGCGCGACAACCAGCAGAAAGCACACCGCGGTCAAGATCGCTCCCGAGTACGACGGGACGACCCTCCACGTGCTCGACGCCTCCCGGGCGGTGGACGTCGTTGGAAGCCTTCTCAACCCGGCGTCGCGCGAACAGCTCGAGACGACCAACTTCAACGACCAGGAAGCGGCACGGAAAAGCTTTCGCGAAGGACCGCGGAGGCCCCTCGTGCCGTACGCCACCGCCGTCGAGCGACGTTTCGTCCCGTCGTGGGACCCGTCGCCCATTTGCCGCCCCGCCTTTCTGGGGACCCGAACCCTGGCAGGCCATCCTCTCGAGGAGATCGTTCCCTACATCGACTGGAGCCCTCTGTTCCACGCCTGGGAGCTCAAGGGCACCTACCCGGGAATCCTCGACCATCCGAGCTACGGTCCGTCGGCCCGTGAGCTGTACGACCACGCGCGCCGCCTGCTGGACCGCATCGTGGAGGAGCGGCTGTTGACGGCCAACGCGGTCTACGGCTTCTTCCCGGCGAATGCCGACGGCGACGACATGGCGGTGTGGGACGACGACCGCCGATCGTCCGAGCTGGCGCGCTTCCACACCCTCAGACAGCAGTCGGCGAGGCAGCCCGGCAAGCCGCACCACGCGCTGGCCGATTTCCTGGCTCCGCTCGCCGGCGGGGCGATCGACTATCTCGGCGGCTTCGCGGTGACCGTCGGCATCGGCGTCGAGGATCTGGTGGGGCGCTTCGAGAGCGCGCACGACGACTACCACGCCATCATGACCCTGGCGCTGGCGGACCGCCTGGCCGAAGCGTTTGCCGAATTGCTCCACCGGCGCGCCCGTCGCGACTGGGGCTACGGCAAGACCGAGGATCTGCCTCCGGAGGAGCTGATCCGCGAGCGGTACCGCGGCATCCGGCCCGCTCCCGGCTATCCGGCGTGCCCCGATCACACCGAGAAGCGGACCTTGTGGACGCTCCTCGATGTCGAGGCTGCGACGGGCATCGCCCTGACCGAAAGTTGTGCCATGCGACCCGCCGCCTCGGTCAGCGGCTGGTACTTCTCGCATCCCGAGTCACGGTACTTTGCCGTCGGACGGATCGGCCGGGACCAGGTCGAGGACTACGCCCGACGCAAGGGGATCGCCGTCGAGGAAGCCGAACGGTGGCTCGCCCCGAACCTCGACTACGACACGCCCAGCCCGTCGTAGAGGTTCACTTCCCCACGACACGGACCTGGGATCCGGGCACGATGTCAAGGGCGTTGCCCTCGTCGAAGCGCACCTGGCACTTGTTGCCGCCGTCGTAGTCGGCGGCGCTGAGCAGCAGGGTTGCGGGCTGTCCAAAGGCGGTGCAGCGCTTCTCCGCCGGCTTGTCGACGCCACGCCACATCCGTATGAACGGGTTGTTTTCCCACTCTTCGCGGATGCTCGTGGGTTCGGTGTGACCGGGGTGGACGGTCATTTCCCGGGGCAGCCCCATGAGGACGTCCATGATCGAGTGCTGGATATCGTCGAAGGTCGTGTGGCCCGGCGCCCGCGTTCCGCCGACGCTGCCGCGGAACAAAGTGTCGCCGGTGAACACACGCTCATCGTTCACGACGAAGGCGATCATGCCCAGCGTGTGGCCGGGGGTGTGCAGCGCGCGGACGTGCAGGCCGCCGCTGGTCAGCTCGTCACCGTCGCTGAGCTCGACGTCGAGGGTCCCGAACAGCTTGCGCTCGCGGGTGTGACCGCAGATCGGGCAGTTAAAGCGCGATTTGTAGTCGGCGTTGTGCTGGATGTGGTCGATGTGGTGATGGGTGCACAGAACGTGGGAGACGGTGAGCTTCAGCTCCTCGATCGCCTTCAGGATCGGGCCCGACGGCCCTCCGGTATCGATCAACACGGCGTGGCCGCCGGGCTTGTCCGCCACCAGATAGGTGTTGGACAGCCAGCCGTCGCTCATGGTCTTCTCGACGATCATCGCGTGCTCCTTCGCTCTCGGAGGGTCGACGCTCTGGTAGGATGACCCTCAAGGGCAACGATCGATCATACACGAGCGAAAGATGAGCACGGACGCGACGCAGCCTCGGATCCTCAGCGAGCGGACGTTCAAGTGGTTCCTCAACCTCTACCCGCCGATGCTTTTCAATCGCGTCCGGATCGTCGAGGTCGGCCCGGGGATTCGCTACCTCCGGATTCGTGTCGGCAAGAGCCTGCTGACGCGAAACCTCCACGGCAGCACCTTCGGCGGCACGATCTACTCGGCCGCCGATCCGTTTTACGCCTTGATGTACTGGCAGATCCTGGCGCGTCGTGGCGTGCGCGTCCAGGCCTGGCAGAAAAGCGCGTCCGTGTCGTTCCTGAAGCCTGCCAGCACCCGGTTGACGCTTGGGTTCTCGCTCTCCGACGAGGACATCGCGCGGGCATGTGACGCGCTCGAGAAGGACGGACGGTACGTCCACACCTACCGCACGGAGGCGGTGGACATGGCCGGTCGGGTGTGCGCGATCGTGGATTCCGAGATCTACCTTCGGAAACCCCGCACCGGGCAAGGGGAAGTACACGCGTTCTAGTCTGGCGGTTGCTTCCGGGTCCGGCTACCCCTTCTGCTTGTCGCCGATACGCTTGCCTTTCTCATCGATCCACCACCAGCTCTTGACCGCGAGCTTCGACTTGTATGAGTGGAAGATCAGGCTCAAGCTGGAGTCTTCGCCGCCGGCCGCACCGATGGGGGTCGTGGGGTTGGTCAGCGTGATCTTTGAAGTCCCGTTGCCGCTCACGTTGCGAAACGGCCCCGCTGCTCCGGTCTCCTCGTCGGTGCTGACCACTGCGTCCGTGGAGAGCACCACGACCAGGCCGTGCGCGGGTGTCGTTTCTGCGTTGGCGAAGTCGTAACTGATCTGGGCGTCGTACGCCTTGACCTTCATCTCTTTGCTCCGCGCTTGGGCCGACGAAATGAAGGCAATCAGCGCAAGCGCCAGGATCACGATTGCAGCGCAGCGAGCTCTGTTCATCTCTTGATTCCTTTGTTTCCTGTTGGTTCGTGAATCGGTTCTCTCGCACCAGGATTCAGGTGCCGCGATAATCATAGCGCATCCCGTCCTTGAACCAGACGCGACTCGGGTCACGAACGCGGAACGGGTCGGTGGCCGTCGCCGTTGAGGATCTCGGATGAGATCCAGTACACGGTTCCGTCCCCGTTCTCCGGGCCCCCCAGGAGTCGCACCAGTTCCTCGTAGGGTTGCCTCTTCAAACGGTCCGGGTCCAAGGCCATGAAATGGGTAAAGAAGAGGTATTTCCCGTCGGGGGAAAGAGTGATGATGGCGTCGGCCGAAGGAGTGTTGATGGAAGGGCCGAGGTTGTTCGGTTCCCCCCAGCGTCCGTCGTTTCCCAGGAAGCTCACCCAGAAATCCAGATCTCCCTCCCCCCCGGGCCGGGAAGAGCTGAAGATCAGGGTCCCGCCGTCGGGGGTGACCAGGGGGCCAATTTCGGGGTAGGGGGTGTTGATGACCTCCACCTTTTCCGGGACAGGATACGAGCCGTCCACCGGAACCGCCCTGAAGATCTCCACGCTGGTCCCGTCGTGATCCTGGAAGTAGAGGGTACCGTCGGCGGCAAGGGTGGGGTTGTACTCCCCGGAGTCGTCGTTCACCCGGCCGGGGAGTGGGAGGGGCTCGCCCCAGCCGTCCGGCGTCCTCTTCACGCTCCAGATGTTCACGTCTCCCGGTTCTCCAGGCTCCCCCGGGAGGGGGCGGTTGGAGCACAAGAGGAGTGCGGTTCCATCGGGGTGGGGGGTGGGAGCGAAGTCGTTGTACTCGCCCGAGAACGACGCAACCTCCGGTCGACGCCAGTTGTCCCCTTCCCGTCGGACCTGGATGATGGTGTGGTGCTGTCGATACCGGTCTGCGATGACGTAGAAGATCTCCTGCCCGTCCGGCGTCATGACAAGGTGGTGCTCGTGGGTTCCGAAGGTGATGAGGCCCGGTGCGAACACCTTCATCTCCCTGGCGGGGGGAATCTCACCCAGGTAGTCCCCGCGGGCACCCGGGAGGTAGGGCGAGGGTTCAGGGTTCGCGCATGCCCCAAGGAGGACGACCAGGAGAACCAGGACGAACGCGGGAGCGGAATCCTCCTTGAAAACACTCACCGGTCTCGATCCTGTCTCCTGGCGAGCATCCGGCGAAGCGCCCTGACCCACGGCGACCAGCCTCGCCGACGAGGGGTTGCGCCCGTACGTCGCTCCGCCATGTCCAGCGCGTCCTCGACCAGCGCGTCGTGCAACGGGCGAAATACGATCGGCCAGCTCACCAGGGCCGGGCCCGTCGTGTGCATCTCGAGAATGTGCCGCAGGCGAGCTTGGCCTTCGTCAACGGGCTCAACGCTGAAGGCGTGCGTGCCGTGAAAGCCTCGCGGTGCCGTAAAACGGAATCGTATGCGCCGTCCCGGCTCGTACTCGTCCACGCCGTAGCGGATCGGGCCGTGTCCTCCGACGGCTCCCACCTGGAGTGGCCGGTCGAATTTCATCGCCGGCCAGAGGTGGCGCGGCCAGAGCGCATCGTCCGGCGAAGCGAGACCATCGAGTAGAACGGCCAGCTCGACGGCCGGGGCGTCGATCACGCGCTCGTGGACGTTTCGCACCTTCATTAGAGGATCCTCACGGATCTCGCTTGTTGGCATTGTAACGTACCGGCGTTCGGTCATCTCGACTTTCCCACTCACATTCCGTAAGGAGCTGATTGACTAGACGCCAATGGAGCTGCATCCGTATTCAGGTCAAACACATGCGGGCCTGCCCGTGAATGGCACATCGAGTGGAATTCGCTCGGGTGCAAGCGGGACGATGCCCCGCTTCGCAACATGTCAGGAAGTGCGTTGATGCGGAACTTGAGCACGAAAGAGGTGTCTCTGCTGGGTGTGCTGGCGATGGCCCTGATCGCCCTCTGGTCCGGTTTGCCTGGTGACGGCAAGAGCCTGGGCCGTGCGGACGGCACGGCCGGCACGGAGGTCACCCACCTCGGCGATCCTCCCAATGTACCCATGGAACTGCTCGGTATTGCCGCCGCCGTCTACGATCGACGGGGCAGGAATCTCTTTGAATACAACGGACCGCGGCAGCCGTCTCGACCGGCGAAGATTTCACCCCCACACGTGGGCGTCCGACCCCCGCGGCCGATCCCACCCGCGTTACCGCCGCAGATCGTTCAACCCACACCGCCAAGGCCCGCGGTTGACTACATCGGCGTCTTCGGTCCGAAGGACGATTGGATCGCGGTATTCGCCAGGGGCGCCGAGGTTCTGGTGGCCCAGGTCGGAGATGTCGTTGACGGCGGCTTCGAGTTGCTCGAGTTTCGATACAACGCCGTAGTTCTCGGTCGTGTCGGCGAGGAGAACGGAAGCGAAACAGTCCGGCTTGCACGCAAGTGACAAGGGGTCACAACCCAACATCGGCGATCGAGCCCGCGGACAGGCATGAGCCGCGTTCCGGGCCCTGGAGGTCTTCGGGGCGGCGAATATCACATCTGTGATAGCGTTCACCGATTCGGAGAACGGCCATGGCAGATGCGATCCACGTCCGCCGCGTTACCAAGACCTTCGGTCCGAAGGTGGCCGTCAGAGACCTCGACCTGGTTGTCCCGGAAGGGGGCCTGTACGGATTCATCGGGCCCAACGGAGCCGGGAAGACCACGACGATCCGGATGGTCATGTCGATCATCTTCCCCGACCGCGGCGAGCTCTCGATCCTGGGGCACAAGTCGGCCCTCGAGGCCAAGGACCGGATCGGCTACCTGCCCGAAGAGCGTGGTGTTCACAGGAAAATGAAGGTCGGATCGTTCTTGACCTACGTCGCCCGTCTCAAGGGCCAGCAGGGCCCGGAAGTTCGGCTCAAGGTCCGGGAGTGGCTCGAGCGCGTCGATCTCTCCGAGGTCGAGAACAAGCGCTGTGAGGAGCTCTCCAAGGGGATGCAGCAGAAGATCCAGTTCATCTCGGCCGTAATCCACGAGCCGGATCTGCTGATCCTGGACGAGCCGTTCAGCGGGCTCGACCCGGTGAACATGCGGCTCCTGCGAGACCTGGTGCTCGAACAGCACCGTCGTGGAGCCACGATCATCTTCTCCACCCACGTCATGGTCCAGGCCGAGCAGATCTGCGACCACATCGTCATGATCGACAATGGCGACAAGGTTCTCGACGAGACCCTGGGCGGTATCCGGACGCGGTTCGACCCCAGGACGATCTTGTTTGAACCCATGAATACCGAGGCAGACGTGAGCGCTCTGGATCGTGTTCCCGGTGTGAACCGAGTCGGTCGGGCCAACGAAGCCTACGAGATCAGTCTGGCCGGCGGCACCGATCCGTCCGACGTCATGCGCGAGATCGTGGCCGCAATCCCGACCGCGCGTGTGGAGCTTCACCGCCCGACGCTCGAAGACGTGTTCATCCAGCTCGTGCAGGACTCCGCGGGGGCGAGCGCCGATAACGTGGATCGCCTACGGGCCTCACTTCGGGATGAAGCCGACGCGGAGGGCCGGCCGTGAACAAGATCTTCCACGTCGCCGTTCGCGAGTTCGTGGCCACCGTGGCGACCAAAGGCTTCATCCTCGGTATCGTGATCACGCCGATCATCATCCTGGTCGCGATCTTCGGGATGAGGACGCTGTTCAACGAGGAGGCCCCGCGGATCGAGGGCGAGGTCACGGTCATCGATCCGACCGGAGAGGTGTTCGACGGCATTCATGACTATCTCCAACCGGAGACCATTGCCGAGAGACGGGGCGATCTCAAGGAGCTTGCCGAGCAACAGGTTCCGGCAGAGCTGAAGCAGCTCGCCGACTCGTCGGGGAAGGCGGACGCCGCCCGGATGGCGCTGGACGCGGTCCTCGGTGAGGTCCCGCAGCTCGACGTCGTGCGTCTCGATGCCCGCGTGGACCCGGACGAGGCCAAGGAGCCCCTCCGCGCGGGCGACGCGTCCGGCGGAGGGCGTCTGGCGCTCATCATGATCCACGACGATGCCGTCGTGAAGCAGGAGGACCGGGAGCGATTCGGAAGCTACGACCTTTTCGTCAAGGAGAAGCTCGACGACAGGATCGAGGACGAGATCAAGAGTGGTGTGCGGGCAGCGATCATCGACTCGCGGGTCCGCCTCGCCAATCTCGATCTGGAGGAGATCCAGGCGCTGACCAGCGTCGGTCGAGTGCGCTCGCGGACCGTGACCGATGAGGGCGAGAAGGAAACCAACGAGATTCTCAACGCCCTCATGCCCATGGCGTTCATGATGCTGCTGTTCGTTTCGGTCTTGAGCGGCGGGCAGTACCTCATGACGACGACCATCGAAGACAAGTCGAGCCGCGTCATCGAGGTCCTGCTCTCGGCCGTCTCACCCATGCAGCTCATGACCGGCAAGATCATCGGGCAGATGTTCGTGGGCTTCCTGATCCTCGGGGCTTATGCGGGGATGGGTTTCGGAGCCCTGGTCGCCTTTGCGCTGGTGGGAATGCTGGACCTCTCGCTGTTCATCTATCTGATCATCTTCTATTTCATCGCGTTCTTCGTCATCGCGTCGCTCATGGCGGCCATCGGCGCCGCCGTCAACGAAATGCGCGAAGCCCAGACGTTCATGACACCGGTCATGCTGACCATGATCATTCCTTGGGTCCTGTGGATGCCCATAACCCGGGATCCCAACTCGATGTTCGCGGTGGTCACGAGCTTCCTTCCACCGATCAACACCTTTGTCATGCTGCTTCGCATGACCTCGACCACGCCGCCACCGTTGTGGCAGGTGTGGCTGTCCATCCTGATCGGCCTCGCGTCGGTTTATGCCGCCGTGTGGTTCGCGGCCAAGGTGTTCCGGATCGGCATCTTGATGTACGGGAAGCCTCCGGACTTCAAGACGCTCGTTCGCTGGGTGAGGATGGCCTGAACCTGAGCGGCCGTATCGTCCAGAAACCCGGCCGACCGACGCTCCGGTGGCGTCAGTCGATTTCCTCGAAAGGTGAGTACCGCGGCGGCTTCTGCGCCCCGGGGTGGATCCCGAGCCCGGGAAGCTCCCCCGCTTCAATCTTGGCCTCGGCCTCGGCGATCTCTTCCGGTCTCATTCGTCGGCAGAGGTTCTCTTGCCGTGTCGCCGCGCCCTCGTGCCCCTGCTCCGCCGCGAAGCCCAGCCAGACGTAGGCCTGGACCAGGTCGATGTACCGATTGGTACGAAGACGCCGAACGTAGTCCCCCACTCTCCGATGCTCACGGCCCGGGCTCCAGTTGCTTCCCCATGTGCGGAAGGAGTGTTCGGTATCGGAGTACTGCAGACCCATCTCGTACTGGGCTTCCGGGCTTCCTCGGAGCGCGGCCGCGATCAGGCAATTGAATCGTTCGATGTCCACGGTTCGGACGTTCTCGGTTTCGATGAACGAGCAGAAGCTCGGCCAGGCGCCGCCATAGTCGCGGGCTATCGCCTCTCGATACCACTCGGCAGCCTTGGTGAAGTTCCGCTTGACGCCCCTTCCCCTCTGAAACATCCCGGCGAGGGCGGTCTGCGCTATGGGATTCCCCCGCTTGGCCGCGCGACGCCACCACTCGACCGCCTTCTTGTCGCTCTGCGGCACACCCTCGCCCCTGAAGTACATCACGCCGAGGTCGAACGCGGCGTCGAGATTCCCCTCCTTGGCCGCCGATTCCAGCTCGTGGACTTCCCGCTCGTAGTCCGCCGGGGTCAACAGCGCCGACCCGATGACCAGGCGTCGTGCGTTTTCGTCGGCGACGATCCGGATCTTTCCCGGCCCGTCGTGCCGGAGCGCCAGCCCGGACAGCTCCGGCCACGCGGCTCGCCACTCGCCGCCCTCGATCAGCCAGGATTCATCCACCGAGTCGACCACGACGTCCCAGCCGGTATGTCCTTCGAGCTGACGTGCCAGATCCTCGACCTCGATCATCCCGGTGATCTTGATGGCAATCGCGTTGATACGGGTCAGCGGCTCGTCGCACCAGTCGCCCCGCGATTCGGAATGCCGGCAGTTGACCCGCGCTTCCCCGTCCGTGCAAGTTCCGAGGCACAAGACATCGCCGAAGGCCAGAGGAGGCACCACGGCGGCGCCGCATTCGGTTTCGAACCGAGCGACATCCCCGGATTCGGCCGGCGCCGCCGTCAGCGGCATGAAGGATGCCAGGAAGACCGAGAGCACGGCGTGGGATCGGTTCATGCCCCCTCCTAGAAGAAGTCTACCCGAAGCACAATCCTCGCGCCGCGGCGGAAGCTGCTGAAGCCCTCCCGCCTGGTCGACGTGGCGTCCCCGCGGGAGGACACGGCCGGAATCAACAACTACGAGGATGCCGTACCCGTGGCCAGGTCAGTCCTTCGGTTCGACCGTCTCGGTCATGCGCAGACCCTCCCTCTCCAGCTCGGCGAGGATCGGCTTGTAGATCGCGGGATGGGTCGGAATCTGGCAGCCCGTGAGCGGGATCTGATCGGTCAAGATCAGCTCTGCCGCGATCGCCGCCGGCATGCCGACCGTTCTTGCCATCGCCGTGAAGCCGCCCGGCTCACCGTAGGCGACCAGCGTGGCGACGATCCGCTCGCCGCGGGAGCCTTGTGCCGGGTACCGGATCAGGAAATCGTGCTGCAGGATGACCATGTCGCGGGCGTCGGCGGCGAGGCGCAGCTTGCGGTTGAGCAACTCGACCATCGCGCTTGCCGCGGTGTTGCCGGTGACCCCGGTTTTCTCCTCGGCGAACAGGCCCAGCCAGGTCAGGTTCTTCATGATCTGTCCCGTGGGGCTGATGCGCAGGAAGTTCGCCACCCGCGAGGCCAGGTTGTCTCCGGCGACCTGCGTCGGTACGAACATCTCGACCAGCTCGGCCCACGTGCGATCGCCGAGATCGGGAATCTGCAGCGTCTCGTTGGGCAGGCCGAGCCGCGCGATCTGGGTCCAGGTCTCGCAAAACCCGGGGTACCGAATGGTGCCGCGAATCATGCTCTCGGCTTCCTCGATCCCGTAGAGCGTGCGATATGAGAGCGAGCTCCGGTTGGGGTAGGCCTCCATGTCGCCCACGCCCGGCACCTTCACCGGCCACGAGTTCTGGAACAGGTGATGGTAGGGCACCATGCGGATCTGGCCGCGGTCGAGAAACTCGGCGCCGCGCTCGCCGGCCATCACGACGTTGCGTGGATTCCAGGTGATCACGTAGCCGAAGGGATTGTCCAGCGTGTCGGGCGCAGGCAGGCCACCCCCGTATGATTCGAAGGAGACGACCTCTCCACCCTCGGCCTTGATGCGATCGATGAGACTCATGGCGGTCATGTGGTCAATGCCGGGATCGAGCCCTACCTCGGTCAGGAGCAGCACGCCCTTGCGGCTCGCATCGTCGTCGAAGTCACAGATTCTGTCGTCGCGATACGAGGCCGAGACCATCGACCGCCCGATCCGTACGCACTCCCTGGCGATGTCGGGCTGGAAGCGGGGAGCGAGCAGGTTGATGACAAGATCCGACCGCTCGACCTGGGAGGCGAGCAAGTCGACATCGTTGACATCGAACTCCATCGCACGGCCCCTTTCGTGGCCATTCACTCGGGTCTCCGCCGCCGCGAGATCCCGGTCTCCTACCGTCACGAACCAATCGTGCTTTTTCGACACTTCGAGGAGGTGGTGAATCAGGTAGGGTGCGCTGGCCCCCGCACCGAGCACCAGGATCCGCTTCATCGTCGGTCTCCTTTCGCGGAGCATCGCCGTGGGACGGAGAATCCTAGATGATGCGTGGAAGTTCGACCAGTCGATGAGGGCACAGCCTCCTTCGAGGCCCGCCTTCAGCGGGCCGCCCTGAGCGAGAAGTGGAAGACGAGCCATGTCAACCGGAATACCCCGCAGGGCGATAGAATGAGCTCGGTACTCTGGGGCCAAGGAACGGATGGCAATGGGAGCCTGAGAATCAAACCAAGACAAGGAGGGACACCGTGTCCAGAACGATCGTGATCACCGGATGCAGCACCGGCTTCGGTTATGGAGCGGCCCTTCGGTTCGCCCGGCGAGGCGATCGGGTGTACGCCACCATGCGAGGAGTGGACGCCAAGAATCGGGAAGCCGCCGGCGCCTTGCGCGCGGCCGCGGCGGATGAGGGCATCGACCTGCGTGTGCTCGAGATGGAAGTGACCTCCGACGCGTCGGTGAACGCAGCGGCGAAGACCGTGATCGCGGATTCCGGCGCACCGGATGCCCTCATCAACAACGCGGGCCAGATGTACATGGGCCTGACCGAGGCCTTCACACCGGACGAGCTCGCCTGCCAGCTCGACGTCAACGTGGTCGGGATCCACCGGGTGTCGCGGGCCTTCCTGCCTTCGATGCGAGAAAAAGGCGACGGGCTCGTCATCAACGTGAGCTCGGTGGCCGGCCGCTTCGGCGTGCCGCTCTTCGGCGTCTATCACGCCAGCAAGTGGGCGCTGGAAGGATACTCTCTGGGCTTCCGCACCGAGCTCGCCTCCACGGGCGTGGACGTGGTGGTCGTCGAGCCGGGGCCCTTCGCCACCGAGCTGTTTCCGCGCACGCCCACCCCCGCCGACGAGGAGGGACGCGCCGCGACCTACCCCGCCGCCCTGCACCAGGCGACCGACGGCCTGGGAGCCGCATTCGAGCAGATCTTCGAGGGAGACGAGGTCAACACCGATCCGGACCTGGTGGTGGACAAGTTCGTCGAGCTCGTTGACCTGGCGCCCGGCACCCGGCCGTTCCGCAGCGTCGTGGGCTTCGACTTCGGCGTGGTCGGCCCGATGAACGAGGCGGCCGAACCGCTGTACCAGCAGCTCTACGAAGCCATGGGGCTGGCGGACGTGGCGAAGATCAAGCCGCGCTGAGTGAAGCGTCCCCATCGGAGCGTCCAAGTGTCAACCAGCACATCCCCGTCAATGTTTCGTAGCCTTGGCCACGTTTTCACAGCCATCATCGTGCTGTGGGTGGCGTCAGTGCAGCCCGCGACCCCGGGCGATCCCGTCGCTGCCGCCGAGAAAGCCTACGGATCAGGCGAGTACGAGACCGCTTTCCGCAAGGCACGCAAGGTCGTTCGCCGGGAGCCCGGGAACGCCCGCGCGCACTACATTGCGGGAGCTTCGGCACTGAAGCTCGACGATGTCAACGACCTCCGAGCGCAGGAATACCTCGAACGGTGCCTCGAGCTTCAGCCGGACACGCCGCTCGCAAATTATCTGCTTGGTTTCCTGGCGTTCCAAATCGCAGAGATGGGTGACTCGCACCCGGAGGACGTGCGTCGCGGGCTCTATTTGAGCGCCGCAGACCATTTCGAGAAAGAGCTCGCTCGCCAGCCGGGCTTCGTCAAGGCCCTGGCGGGACGCGCGATCGCCCTCCGGAGGGCCAGTGACGAGATCGAGCCGGTCGTGCGGGCCCACGAGGCGTGGATCGCGGCAGCTCCGCTCGCACCCGCTCCCTACCTGTCACTGGTGCGACTGTATCTCGAGCACGGGAACCTCGAGAGCGCTTTCGCAATCGCCGAGAGCTTGCCGGATCAACCCATTCACCTCCGATCGCGCCTCCTTCTCGATCTCGCGGTGGAGTGCCACGAGCAAGGCCTGCCGGAAGGGTTCGACCGGGCCCTCCAGGCCCTGGGCTCGGAGGAGGGAGGAGCTTGGGCCGGCTTGGGTCGGATCCTGGTGCACGTGAGCCGTGGTGAGGTATCGCTGGCGACCGAGGCACTTGCGGCGATCGTCCGCGAGGGCCTCACCGACGAGATGGCGGACCCCCTGGCTCGTCTGTTTTCCGTGGCTTCCCGGGACACGGTCGAGGGTGTGCTGAAGGACTGGGAGCCGGGGGTCGACGCCGCGGATGCTGACGGCTGGACCGAACCGGAGCGCGAGGAGTACGTCGTCCCCAAGTACCCGGAGCTCGCTCGGAAGGCCCGGATTGAAGCCAAGGTCCGCATGCTGGTGATGATCCGGACCGACGGAACACCCAAGGCACTGTTCGCTGTGTCGACGGCCCGCGGGCATGGGTTTGCGCGGGCGTCGGTCGATGCCATCGAGCGCTGGCGGTACAAGCCGGCGACCAAGAACGGAGAGGTCGCGCCCTGCTTCATCGTCGTGATCACGGATTTCACCGTGCGGTGACTCGGCGGATAGCGCGGGTCGCGTTGGACGACGTGGCTGCGGTCGTCTCACCTCCCCTTCTCTCTTGCTGCCCATGGAATCCGACCTTCTCGGTCCGGGCGGTCCCTGTCCTCCGCGTCCGTTCGCGCGTTCAGGATCTGCCGTAGCTTCTTGATCTCCGCGCGGGAGATCTTCTTTTGCTCCACCATGTGGGCGATCACCGGGGCCAACGAGCCTCCGGTGAGCCTGTCCGTGAGCGACTCGAGCTGGCTGCTCGCATACGCTTCGCGGCTGATCGCCGCGGAGAACAGGTGAACCGTCAGGCGGCGGTCACGGCCGACGAACCCCTTGTCTTCCAGTCGCTGGAGAAGTCTCTGAACGGTCCCGTGTTGCCCCGTGGCCGCAGCCGGGTAGAGCCGCTCCCGTATTTCGCGAGCCGTCCTTCGGTCCTCCCGCCACAGCAGCTCCATGACGGCCAGCTCGGCGTTGGCCATGCTCGGGTTCTTCGACATGGAGTGCCTCCTTGCGTGGGAGCACGACAACGTGTCGCTGTTATACGACAAGCTGTCGTAGGAGTCCAGAAGGCCCGCCAACACCGCCGCCGGCATCGGCCCTTTTATCATCCGTTGAGCCGGTTGAGCGGCGTCCCGCAAGAGGGTAGAGTACGCGATCTGTGATCACGCCGAAATGACCTGGAACCCGCTGTTTCTCAGGAGGAGGACGTTGTCGTGGATCCTGTCTATCTGATCTACCTCACCCCCGCTGTGGCCATTCTGGCTTTGGTCTATGCCTACATGAGGGCGGCCTGGGTCAAGCGTCAGGACCCGGGAAACGATCGCATGAAGACGATCGGTGGCTGGATCGTCGACGGCGCGATGGCGTTCCTCGCGCGCGAGTACAAGGTACTCTCGATCTTCGTGGTCGCGGTGGCGATCTTGCTCGGCGTTTCCAACCAGATGGTCGGCGCCGAGCAAAACACCAACGGCCTGATCGCACTGTCCTTCGTCCTGGGTGCGTTCTGTTCGGGGCTGGCGGGCTTCTTCGGCATGAAGACGGCCACCGGCGCCAATATCCGTACCGCCAGCGCCGCCCGTCAAGGTCTCAACCAGGCCTTGCAGGTGGCGTTTGCCGGCGGCTCGGTCATGGGGCTGTCCGTCGTCGGCTTGGCCCTCGTCGGTCTCGGTGGGCTCTTCATCTTGTATACGCAGCTCTACCCGGCGGCGCTGGACGACACCCAGGCCATGACGCTGGTGTTGAATATCCTCTCCGGCTTCTCGCTCGGCGCTTCCTCGATAGCCCTGTTCGCCCGCGTCGGCGGCGGCATCTACACCAAGGCGGCCGACGTCGGCGCCGACCTGGTGGGCAAGGTCGAGGCGGGTATCCCCGAAGACCACCCGTTGAACCCGGCCACCATCGCCGACAACGTCGGCGACAACGTCGGCGACGTCGCGGGAATGGGCGCCGACCTGTTCGAGTCCTACGTCGGCGCGATCATCTCCTCGATGATCCTCGGCGCGGCCTGGTACGCAGGGCTACAGGCCGTGCAGCCGGGCGCGGGCATGAACGCGGTCTACCTGCCGCTGGCCATCGCGATCATCGGCATTATCTCGTCGATTATCGGCTTCTTCTTCGTGCGCACCAAGGAAGGCGGCAACCCGCAAGCGGGCCTGAACATGGGCACCTTCGGCGCCGGAGGGCTGATGGTCGTGGGCACGATCGTGGCCATCAAGATGCTCGTTCCGGAAGGCGGCGTGACGGTCAGCGACATCATCACCGGTCAGCCCGACACCTACGAGTGGTGGGGCCTCGCCGCCGCGGTCATCGCCGGGCTCGGCGCGGGTATCGCGGTCGGTCTGATAACCGAATTCTACACCGCCACCGAGAAGGCGCCGGTCGAGACCATCGTCGAAGCTTCCAAAACGGGCCCTGCGACCACCATCATCCAGGGGATCGCGGTAGGCATGAACTCCACCACCTTCCCGGTCCTGGTGATCTGTGCGGCGATCGTCATCGCCTACAAGTTCGCCGGCCTCTACGGCATCGCTCTCGCCGCGCTGGGCATGCTGTCGACAACCGCGATCCAGCTCGCCACCGACGCCTACGGTCCGATCGCCGACAACGCCGGCGGCGTGGCGGAGATGGCGCGACTGGGGCGCGACATCCGCGCGAGAACCGACAAGCTGGATGCCGTGGGCAACACCACCGCGGCCATCGGCAAGGGCTTCGCCATCGGTTCCGCGGCGCTGACGGCACTGGCCCTGACCGCAGCCTTCCTGACCAAGATGCAGGGCAACGTCAACATCGACGCCGCCAACCCCTACGTGCTGGTCGGCCTGCTGATCGGCTGCATGTTGCCGTTCCGGTTTTCCGCCATGGCCATGGTCGCCGTGGGCAAGGCGGCCCAGGACATGATCCAGGAGGTCCGCCGGCAGTTCCGCGATATCCCCGAGCTGCGGCCCGCACTCGAGGCGGCGCAGAAGGCGGAGAGCGAAGAGCGCGAGCCCACCGAGGCGGAAGCCGCGATCATCAAGGCCGCCGACGGCAAGGCCGAGTACACGCAGTGCGTGGAGATCTCGACGGCCGCGGCGATCAAAAAGATGATCGCTCCGGGTCTGATGGCGGTGTTCGTGCCCGTGCTCGTGGGCTTGATCTCGGTGGACATGCTGGGCGGCCTGCTCATCGGTGTGACGATCTCCGGCGTCTGTCTGGCCATTTTCCAGGCCAACGCGGGCGGCGCGTGGGACAACGCCAAGAAACAGGTCAAGGAAGAGGGCCACGAAAAGTGGGGCGACGACTTCGACGAGATGCACAAGGCGACCGTGACCGGTGACACCGTGGGCGACCCGTTCAAGGACACCTCCGGCCCGTCGCTGAACATCCTCATCAAGCTGATCAGCGTGGTGGCGATGATCATCGCGCCGATCCTGTACGCGATTCACTTCGGGTAATCGCGGGTAGAGCGCTTCGCGTAGTAAGCGGAGACGGGAAAGGGCTACGAATCAGTTGATTCGTAGCCCTTTTTGTTTGTGACAAGCAGAGGTCAGGGCGGGATGTCAGCACCATCGAATCAGGCCACCCCGGTGTCCGCAGTCGCGGGAGGATTCCCCGCCGGCCTGCGCTACATGCTGGCCGCCGCCTTCTTCTTCAGCCTGATGAGCCTGCAGGTGAAGCTGGCCGGCCAGCGGCTGCACAGTTCGGAGATCGTCTTCGCCCGCAGCGCGCTCGCCCTCGTATTTACCTATGTGATGCTCAAGCGCGCGCGGATCCCCGTCTGGGGGCATCGCAAGCGCTCGTTGATCCTGCGCGGGATCTTCGGTTTCGTTGCTCTGAGTTGTTTCTTCTTCGCGGTTACCCGGTTGCCGCTGGCCGACGTGACGGTCCTGCACTTCACCAATCCGGTCTTCACTGCCGTGCTCGCTGCCCTCATCCTGAGAGAACGTGTGGGCCCCCGAGAGGTTGCGGGACTGCTGATCAGTCTAGGCGGGGTGGTCCTGGTTGCGCAGCCGTCGTGGGTCTTCGGGCAGGGCGTGCGCGATCTGGACCTGTTGGCGGTGGGCGCCGCGCTATGCGGCGCGTTCTTCTCGGCCCTGGCCTACATCGTGGTGCGCGATCTGCGCAGCACCGAGCATCACCTGACGGTGGTCTTCTACTTCCCGCTGATTGCCACGCCGCTCTCCATCCCCGCAATGGTGCCTTACGCAAGGTGGCCCACCCTGTGGGAGTGCGTGTTGCTGCTTGGTGTGGCCGTGGCCACACAGATCGCTCAGGTCTACTTGACCAAGGGGTTGCATACCGAGAGAGCGGCGCGGGCAATGTCGATCAGTTACGTGCAGATCCTGTTTGCGGCGACCTGGGGCATTCTGTTCTTCGACGAGCTTCCCACGCCTCTGAGCGTCGCCGGTGCGGCGTTGGTCGTGTCAGGCACGGCCTTGGTCCACTGGAGATGGCGTCCGGCGGCGGTGAGCTAGCCGTGCCTCGGCGCAGATGCTTGCGGTCCATCCGCCAGCGCGCGCCGCGAAGCGTCTCCGTGAAAAAGGGGACACTCTCCTTTTCTGTCTCATTTGTGAAAAAGGGGACACTCTCCTTTTCTGTCTCATTTGGGGTAGGAAAGGAGAGTGTCCCCTTTTCCTTTTCTCCCGTCCCTGGCTGTTGACGAGTTTCCTGCAATGCCGGAGGATAGTTCTCCGTAGCAACTTCCTCTGACTCAGGAGACACTCCCGTGTCTGATCAGACGCTCGAGAAGTCCCACGCCGACCTGATTCCGCTCCTGGAGCCGCGCTCCATCGCGGTGGTAGGCGCATCCTCCAGTCCCGGCAGCTTCGGCCACAATCTCTACACCAATCTGAGGAACTCCGGGTTCAACGGGGTGCTCTACCCCGTCAACCCCAATCGGCGCTACATCGAGACGGTGCCGGCCGTCTCGGACCTGACCCACCTGCCGGAGCCGGTCGACCTCGCCATCCTCCTGGTGCCCGCGGCCGTGGTCCCCGAGATCGCGAGGCAAGGCGTCGAGGCGCGCACGGTGCGATCCCTGATGGTTCTCGCCGGAGGCTTCAAGGAGTCCGGCCCGCAGGGGGCGAAGTACGAAGAGGCGTTGCTGCGGGCCGCGCGCATGGGACGGGTGCCGCTGGTGGGGCCCAACTGCGTGGGGATCATCAACACCGACCCGACGGTGAGGATGCACGGCATGTTCGCCGACAGGCCGATGCCGCAGCACGGCCGGGTGGCGTTCGTCAGCCAGTCGGGCGCACTCTGCCTGTCGATCCTCGATGCGGCTCGCTCGCGCGGGATCGGGTTCTCCAAGTTCATCAGTATCGGCAACAAGGCGGACGTGAACGAGCTGGATCTGCTGAATTACCTGGGCTCGGATCCGGAGACCGGGGTGATCCTGATGTACATCGAGGAGCTGAGCTTCGGCCGCCGCTTCATCGAGGTCGCGCGGGAGATCACGGTCGATCGGCGCAAGCCGATCTTCGCGCTGAAGAGCGGCCGCTCGCCCCAGGGCGCTCGGGCCGCCCGGAGCCATACCGGCAGCCTGGCGGGCTCGGACGCGGCCTACGACGCGATCCTCGGCCAGAGCGGCATCCACCGGGTGAACACCATCGACGAGCTGTTCGACTACGCCACCGGATTCGAGCAGCAGCCGCTGCTCGAAGGCCCGCGTATCGCCGTGGTCACCAACTCCGGGGGGCCCGGGATCATCGCCACGGACGCGCTGTTCAGCTCCGGTCTGAAGATCGCCGAGTTCAGCGAGAAGACGCGGGCCGTGCTGCGCGACTTCCTGCCGCCCCACGCGGCGATCAGCAACCCCTGCGATCTGACGGGCGACGCGACCGAGGAGCTGTTCCAGCAGACGCTGCGAGCGGTGCTCGACGATCCCGGTGTGGATGGCGCGATCGTGATCCTCACCCCGGTCTCGCCCGGTGCCGACGTGAAGATCGCCGAGGCCACGGCCGGAGTTGCCCGTGCGTCGGAGAAGACGACCTTCTTCTGTTTTCTCGGCGTGAGCGACTTCACCGAGGGGCTGAAGGTGCTGCGCCGCGAGGGTCTGCCGCATTTCCCGTTTCCGGAGAACGCGGTTCGGGCGATGGCACAGATGCCACGATACCGGGAGGTGATCGAGCTGACCGAGGGCAAGGAGGTGCCGTCCTTCGACGTCGACACCGAAGAGGTGAGCCGGACCATCGACAGGTACCTCGAGGGCACAGAGAAACGGCTGCTGAGCCAGCACGAGGCGCAAGGGATCTTCTCGGCCTATGGCCTCCCTATCCTGAAGAACCGGCTGGCGCGCACGGCCGAGGAAGCCGCGACCATTTTCGACGAGCTGTGCGGCAAGCTGGCGATGAAGGTGATGAGTCCGGACGTGGTGCACAAATCCGACGTGGGCGGCGTGATCCTCGGCATCGACAGCTCCGACAAAGCGGCCGAGGCATTCGAGAAGATCCACGAGCAGGTCAGGAGCCACTTGCCCGACGCGCGGATCGACGGTGTACTGCTGGAAGAGATGGCCGGCGAGGGCGTGGAAGTGATCATCGGCGGCAGTCGCGACGAGAAGTTCGGGCCGTTGATCATGTTCGGACTGGGTGGCCGGATGGTCGAGGTCTGGAAGGACGTGAACTTCCGCCTGGCGCCGATGTGGCGCGTGTCAGCCGAGAGGATGATCCGTCAGATCCGAGGGTTCCGCCTCCTCGAAGGCGTGCGGGGCGCGCCGCCGTCCGACGTGCATGCCGCGGAGGACGCGATCCTGCGCCTGGCCCAGATGATGAACGACCATCCCCAGATCGGGGAGTTCGACATCAACCCGTTGATCCTCTACGCCCGGGGCGAAGGGGCCGCGGTGGCCGACGGCAGGATGGTGGTGCGGCGTTCGGCTTGACTCCTGAAACGGGTCCTCTCGTAGCGCCCCTTGGTCTTGCTCATCAAAGACTCCCTTTTCGGATCCGGCTGCGAGCGATCTACCCGCGAGGCCTGGCGCCATTCACGGTCGGCTCCGTGGTAGCCTCCGGCGTCGCCGCCGACAGGAGCCGAGGGTGACCGATCGATCTCCATGCGCGAACTGCGGGCAGCCTACGGGGCCGCGCTACTGCGGGCACTGCGGCCAGGAGGTCGTCGTCCGCCGCGGGTCGCTGGCGCCTCTGCTCGGCGACCTGTTCTCGGAGTGGCTATCGGTCGACGGCGTCCTCCCCCGGACCCTCGGCATGCTGGCTCGCCCCGGCCGACTGACCCGTGCCTACCTCGTCGGGCGGCGGGCCCGGTTCCTGCGCCCGCTCCGGCTGTACTTCGTCGCCAGCCTGTTGCTGTTCTCCTCGGCGCTCGACCTCCCGGTCCCGGATGTCCGGCACTTCGACGTCGTCGTCGGAGGGACGACGGTTCACGAGGCTGCGGACGGGCAGCGGAGCGGCAACCTTAATTTCTTCAAGTCGGACTCGTTGCTCACGCGATGGGCCATGGATCACTACCCGGAGCGGATCGAACGGCTCCTCGCGCTCCCGCCCCAGGACCTCGCGACCGCGCTGATCGAAGGCCTCGAGCAGGTCCTGCCGACGGCGCTGATCCTGTTTCTGCCGTTCCTCGCGCTCGCCCTCAAGCTCCTGTACGTCCGGACCGGCACGCTGTATGTCGATCATCTGGTGTTCGCGGTCCACTTCCAGAGCGCGCTGTTCCTGGGGCTCGCCGCGGTCTGGCTGGTGATGACCCTGGCCGGACTCCACGACCTGGTCGCGATCCTGTCGTACATCGCGATCTCGCGCTCGATCCTCGTGGTGTACCTGCCGATGGCGCTCCGACACGTCGATCGCCAAGGCCGGGCGTGGACGACTCTCAAGACCCTCGCGCTGTGGTTCGCCTATGGGACGCTGCTGCGGTTCGTGATCGAACTGTCGACGCTCACGATCCTGTGGCGCTCCTGATCCGGTCGAGGTCGAGCTTCGGCGTGGCACGCGATTCGCGGCGGAGGAACGAGACGTTCTCGAGCCACAAGCCGCGATCTACGCAGGCCGGTTGCGGGCTAGAATAGCCTGATTCGTCCGGGTGGGCGCCCCGCGGACGGATCCGGGTCGAGCTCCACGATCCGGAACGTGGCAGGAGGTCGATGATGAGCGAACGACGCGGGCGGTTTCTTGTCGCGCTGCTGACGGTTGTCTTGGTGACGCTTCCGGGTGCGGCGCAGGAGCGTGAACGACCTACGTTGACCTTCGGCTCGCTGATCGACCCCAGCGCGACCGGCGGGACCGAGCGACTGCTCGACACGATTCAGGCAGAGATCGACGAGCTTCTGCGCCGCGACTACGATCTACGCTTCCCCGACCCCAAGCGCCGTTTTTCGGACTGGACCGCGGCAGGCATCCGTCGCGAGCTGGACGCGTTGCTGGCCGACCCCGAGGTAGACATGGTGCTGGTGATCGGCCCGGTCAGTACGGCAGCGTTGTGCTGCTACGACGAGCTGCCGAAGCCGGTTTTCGCACCTCTGGGGATCGACGGCGAGGCGCTCGGCCTCCCCTCCCAGGGCGACACCAGCGGAGTCATGAACCTGAGCTATCTCGGCAACCCCGGGGCCTCCTACCGCGACCTGGAGGCCTTCGTCGAGCTCGCCGATTTCGACATCGTCTACGTGCTGACGGACCCGGGCATCTACGAGGTGCTCGAGGGACTCTATGAGCGTAACCAGGAAGCACTGAAACCGCTGGGCATCTCTTCAGAGCCGGTGCCGGTGGTAGAGTCCGCCGAGCAGGCACTGCAATTGCTGCCTCCGGACGCCCAGGCCGTCTATTTCACCCCGCTGCTGCGCATGAGCCTGCCGGAAAAGCAGAAGCTGATCGACGGCCTCAACCGGCGCGGCATCCCGACCATGTCCCTGCTCGGTCGCGAAGAGGTCGAGATGGGCGTGCTGGCGGGTCTGCGTAAGCCGACCGACTTTCCTCGCATGGCGCGCCGCATCGCGCTCAACGTTCAGCAGACCTTGTTCGGCCACGACCCGGGCACGTTTAGCATCACGTTCGAGCGGGGCGATCGCCTGACCATCAACATGGAGACCGCGCGTACGATCGGTCTGTACCCCACCTGGCGGGTGCTCGCCGACGCGGTTCAACTCGAGGACGACATCCCCACCGCCAACACGCTGACGTTGTCCGACGCGGTGCTGAACGCCCTGGCCGCCAACCCGCGCATCGCGTCCTCTCGACGTGCGGTCGCCGCCGGCGAACAGTCGGTCAAGGAGGTCCGGGCCGCCTACCTGCCCCAGCTCGACGCCTCCGTCGATGCCAGCGGAATCAACGAGGAGCGCGCCATCCTCCGCTCCAGGCGAAGCACTTCGGCCGGGGCCACTTTGGGCCAGGTGATCTGGTCCGATCCGTTGGCGACCTCGATCCGCATCCAGCGTGACGCGTTGAGCGGCACGCGACAACAACTGATCCGGAGTGAGCTGGACGTTGCCGCCGAGGCAGCCGGCGCATTTCTCGATGTGCTGCGTTCGGAGAATCTCGAGCGCATCGAGCGCGAGAACCTGCGGCGGGTCGAGGCCAACCTCGACCTGGCACGAAACCGGGTCCGGGTAGGTTACGCGAGTCCCGCCGAGGTCTACCGCTTCGAGGTCGAGCGCGCCAACGGCAGGAACGCCGTGATCTTCGCCGGCCGGGTGCTCGACTCCGCCCGGGTACGGATGAACCAGCTGATGTACCGGCCGCAGGAGGAGCTCTTCCGGGCCGAACAGCCCAACGTCGAGGAGGACCCCTATTTGGTCGTCAGCAACGAAGAGCTGGCACCGTTCTACGACAATCCGCGCTCGTTCCGGATCTTCCGCAGCTTCATGGTCGAGGACGGACTGACCCACGCGCCGGAGCTGCGCCGGATCGACGCGGCGATCGACGCACAGCAGCGCCTGCTCGGCCAGGCCAAACGGGCCTTCTGGTCGCCGACGATCGGCTTCCAGGGTGACTTCGACCACGTGCTGGCGCAAAGCGACGACCAGTCGCCGACCGGATTCCTCTACCCCGAGGATGAGTGGACCGTTGGGCTTTCCGTGGCCCTCCCGCTCTACACGGGGGGACAGCGGAAGGCAACGAGGAATCGAAACCAGGAGCAACTACTCGGACTGCGGCGCGACCGCGACGAGCTGGCGCAGCAGGTCGAGCTTCGCATCCGCACTTCGATGTTCAGCATCGCCGCGTCGTGGAACAACATCGAGCTATCGCGCGAGGCTGCCGTGGCCTCGCGGAAGAACCTCGACCTGGTGACCGACGCCTATGCCAAAGGCGTGGTCTCGATCCAGGACCTGCTCGACGCGCAGAACGCGGCTCTGACAGCCGACCTGCGCGCCTCGAATGCGGTGTTTAACTTCTTGCTCGACCTGGTCGAAGTGCAGCGCGCCGCCGGGCGGCTGGAGTGGTTCCGGGCGGAGGAAAACCGCGACGCCTGGGTCCAGCGGATCCGGGACTACTTCGAAAGGGTGCGTCGATCGGGTGAGGAACCAGGAGGTTTCGAGTGATGCGCAGGAACCGATATGACTCTAGACAACGGCGAGTCGCGGCGGCGTGGATCGCGGCGATCCTGGTCCTTGCCGCATCGAGCTGCGCCGAAGAGGCGCTTCCGGACCCGACCTTACGTCCCGTGCGCACGGTACAGGTATTCAGCACCGGTGGCGAGCGTGTGCGTTCCTTCTCGGGCACCGCACGCGCTGGACAGGAATCCCGACTCAGCTTCAGGATCCGCGGCACGGTCGACGTCCTCAGCGTCAAGGTCGGTGACCGCGTACGCGCGGGCCAGGTGCTGGCGCGGCTGGACCCCCAGGACTATCAACTGCGGTTCGAGGACGCCCAGGCCTCGTTGGCTCGTGTCCGCGCCGAGGTCCGCAACGCCGAGGCCAACTACGCGCGCATTCGCGATCTGTACGAAAACAACAACGCGTCGAGGAACGATCTCGACGCGTCGCGCGCCGCGTTCGAGTCGGTCACGGCCGCCCTGGAGTCAGAGGAAAAGAAGCTTGAACAGGCCCGGCTGCAGCTCAACTACACGCGGCTCGAGGCACCTACCGCGGGGGCGATCGCCGAGGTCCCGGTGGAGGTCAACGAAAACGTCCAGCCCGGCCAGACCGTGGCCGTGTTGACCGCCGAGGCACGGCCGGAGGTGGAGATCGGCATGCCCGAGGTCTTCATATCGCGGGTCCACGAAGGTCAGTCGGTCGAGGTGACCTTCGACGCGCTGGGCGAGCGCACGTTCAACGCCAAGGTGACCGAGGTCGCCGTAACCTCCACAGGTCTGGCCACGACCTTCCCGGTCAAGGCCCGGCTGGAGCGCGATGAGCCAGACGTGCTGGCCGGCATGGCGGCCGAGGTGCACTTCCGCTTCGCCACCGAGGGCGTGCCGGACCGGATCGAGGTGCCCGCCTTTGCCGTCGGCGAGGACCGCGACGGGCGTTACGTCTTTGTGGTCGAGGAGATCGGAGAGGGCGTCGGCCGCGCGGTGCGGCGCGAGGTTACCGTCGGCAGCCTGACCGCTGAAGGCGGTCTGGAGATCCAGCGCGGGCTGGTCGATGGAGAGCGCGTGATCACCGCCGGAGTCAGCCGAATCCAAGACGGCCGCGAAGTCCGGCTGGACACGGTCGAGGAATGAGCCGATGACCCGCTGGGCTCTCGAGAAGGACCGCATTACCTACGCAGCGCTGCTGCTCATCGCCGTGGGCGGGCTGATCTCGTTCTTCAACCTGCCGCAGGCCGAGGACCCCGGCTTCGTCATCCGCGTGGCGATGATCGCGACCTACCTGCCCGGGGCAAGCCCGGAGCGGGTCGAGAACCTGGTCACCGACAAGATCGAAGAGGTCGTGCAGGAGATCCCCGAGCTCGACTTCGTCTCGAGCCAGTCGCGCACGGGAGTCTCTCTGGTCTTCGTCAACATCAAGGAAAGCTACAAGCGGATGCGCCCGATTTGGGACAACCTGCGGCGCAAGGTGGATCGCATCCGCAGCGATCTACCCGAGGACTCGATCGGGCCGTTCGTCAACGACGAATTCGGCGACGTGTACGGCGTCGTACTGGCCATGACCGCCGAGGGTTTCAGCTACGCCGAAGCCAAACAGATCGCCGACCAGGTGCGCGACGAGCTATTGCGGATCGAGGAGGTCGCCAAGGTCGAGATCTACGGTGCCCAGGAAGAGCGCATCTTCGTCGAGTACAACACGGCGCGGCTGGCCGAGCTGGGACTATCCGCGGGGCAGCTGAAGCAGTTGCTGCGCACGCGCAACATCATCATCCCCGGCGGGGACGTGCTGGTCGGCAGGGAGCGCATCCAGCTCGAGCCGTCGGGAAACTTCGCCTCACTGGATGATCTGCGCCGCACGGTGATCAAGCTGCCCAACAGTCCCGAGGTGGTTTACCTGGAGGATGTCGCCCACATCTTCCGTGGCTACATCGACCCTCCGCGGGTGATGGTGCGCGCCAGCGGTGAGCGTGCGCTGGGTATCGGCGTCTCGATGCGCGAGGGCGGCAACATCCTCCGTCTCGGCGAAGACGTTGCGGCGGTGATCGACCGCTTGCAGCAGCGCTATCCCATCGGCGTCGAGTTCACGTTGATCGCCGATCAGCCCGGCCGCGTGCACCGCAAGGTCGAGGAGTTCGTGGGCAACCTGGGGCAGGCCATCGCCATCGTGCTGGTGGTCATGCTGATCAGCCTGGGCTTGCGCACCGGACTGGTCGTGGCGCCGTTGATCCCGGTCGCGATGCTGATGTCGCTGCTGGTGATGAACGTGCTTGGCGTCGGGTTGGATCAGATGTCACTGGCGGCGCTGATCATCTCGCTGGGAATGCTGATCGACAACGCCATCGTGATGTCGGAGTCGATCATGGTGCAGATTGGCGAGGGCAAGCCGCCGATCCAGGCCGCGGTCGATTCGGGTCGCGAGCTGCGTGTGCCGCTGCTGACCTCGTCGCTGACCACCTCGGCGGCGTTCCTGCCCATCTACCTGGCCAAGTCCAGCGCCGGCGAGTACACCGGCGTCCTGTTCGTGGTGGTCACGATCACGTTGCTGTGCTCGTGGGTTCTGTCGCTGACCATGACCCCGCTGATGTGCGCCCGGTTCCTCCGCGTCGACGTGAAGCCCGAGCGCCGGTACGAGAGCCGTTTCTATCGCCTCTACCGCGGGGTCCTGCTGTTCGGACTGCGCCACCGGGTGCTGGCACTGGCCGGGGTGTTGGTCTTGCTCTTCTCGGCATTCTGGGTGGCCGGATTCGTGCCCCAACTGTTTTTTCCCAAGGCCGATCGCAGTTTTTTCACCACCCAGCTGTACCTGCCCACGGGCATCGACATCGGGGCCACCGAAGAGATCGTTGAGGAGCTGGAGGGCTTCATCCACGACGAGCTCCAGGTTACCGACGAGCGCCCGGAGGGGGTGACGACCTGGCTGGCCTTCGTCGGCGGAGGCGAACCGCGCTACATCCTCAATTTTGCGGTCGAGCAGCCCAACCCGGCCTACGCGTTCCTGCTGGTCAACACGACCTCGTACCCCGTGGTGGGCGAGATGATCAGCCGGGTGGAGCGGTTTTGCCGCGACCGCTTCCCCGACGTGGTGGCCATCGTGCAGTCCTCCGACATGGGACCGCCGGTGGAGAAACCGATCCAGGTCCGCGTGTCCGGCGGCGATGCGGACCGGCTGTTCGTGCTGGTTGACGCGGTCAAGGACAAGCTGCGCTCTATCCCGGGTACGATCAACATCGATGACGACTGGGGCCGCCGGACCAAGAAGATCCTGGTCGAGGTCAACCAGCCGCGAGCAAGACGGGCCGGGGTGACCAGCCAGGACATCGCCATATCGCTGCAGTCGATCCTCAGCGGTATCGAATCGACCGAATTCAGGGAAGAGAACGACCTGATCCCGGTCACGCTGCGCTCGGTGGCGGCGGACCGCCAGGACCTGGGCAAGCTGGAGACCCTCGACGTTTACTCGCAGACAACCGGTCAGGCGGTTCCGATCAGCCAGGTCGCCGAGACCCGTATCGTCTGGGAGCCGTCCAAGATCCTGCGCCGCGACCGGACCAAGACCGTCACCGTCAATTCCAATCTGGTTCCGGGGTTGACCGCGACCGAGGTCAACTCGGTGCTGAATCCCTGGCTCGAGGAGCAGGCGCGCGAGTGGGAGATCGGCTACGGCTACGAGCTGGGCGGCGAGATCGAGTCGTCGGTAAAGT
>Ga0316191_10000104_pt1 | contig 44569 bp, 42 predicted proteins | sample Eddworburr2cm_MG_FD_204928 | JGI IMG/M metagenome (GOLD analysis project Ga0316191, IMG submission 204928) | Coastal sediment microbial communities from Maine, United States - Eddy worm burrow 2 cm | ecosystem: Environmental > Aquatic > Marine > Coastal > Sediment | place: USA: Maine...
ATGCGCGCGAGGAAATGGATGCGGTACTGTTTCGTACCGCCATGTCCCCCGGGATCCGCGAGCAGGGCGACTGCTTCCCCATGATTGCCAACCGCGACGGCAAAATGGTGGTGGGGCAGTTCGGCTCCTTTATCGGGCCGTTCCTGGAAGCCTACGACGCGGAGATCGAAGAGGGGGATATCATTCTCACCAATGACCCCTATATGTGTAATGCCGCAGTGTCCCACCTGCCCGACTGGGTGGTATTGGTGCCGGTGTTCAAGAACGGGCGACATATCGCCTGGTCCGCCATGTTCGGCCATATGTCGGATAACGGCGGTATGGTACCCGGTTCCATGCCCATTCAGGCGACCAATATTTACCAGGAAGGCATTCGCATTCCGCCGTGCAAGCTGTACAAAAAAGGTGAGCTGCAGTCAGATCTGCTGGAACTGATACTGCATAACGTGCGCACACCGCAGTGGAACCGCTTTGATCTCAATGCCCTGGTGGCAGCCTGTAATACGGCGGCCAAGCGCTGTGTGGAGCTGGCCGAACGCTTTGGTGACGATGTGCTGGACAGCACCATGGACATCATGTTGCAGCGCAACCACGATGCCATGAAGCACATCATCAATATGTTCATCCCTGAGGAGCCGCGCGAGTTCGAGGATTACCTGTGTGACGATGGCATGGGCATGGGGCCCTATAAAATCAAATGTAAAATGTGGCGTGAGGGCGACGTAGCGATCTTCGACTTTGACGGTACCGACCCCCAGGCCCAGAGCTCGGTGAATTTTTATCTCAACGAGGACATGTTCAAGATGTTTTTCGGCTCCTTCACGATCAACGTGGTGGACCCGCAAATCGTATTCAATGACGGTTTTTATGACCTGGTGGATGTGCGGATTCCAGCCGGCACACTGCTCAAGCCGAACTTCCCCGCTGCCCTGTCAGGACGCACCCATGCCCTGGGGCGTATCTTTGACCTGCTGGGGGCGCTGCTGGGCATGGGGGCTCCCGAGCAAATGCTCAACGCTGCCGGGTTCTCGGATTCGCCGCACCTGTTTTACTCCGGCTATGACAAGAAAGGGGAGTGGTTCCAGCTGTTCCAGATCGGTTTCGGGGGCATCCCCGGGCGGCCCGTAGGGGACGGCCCGGACGGGCATTCCCTGTGGCCCGGCTTTACCAATGTGCCCAACGAATTTATTGAGTCCTACTTCCCGCTGCGTATCGAGCGCTACGAAACCATTCCGGATTCCGGTGGCGCCGGGCTGCACCGCGGTGGCAACGGGCTCAGCGTGGCCTATCGCTTCCTCTGTGATGGCGAAATCGGTATTCATGATGACCGTTGGTTGATGTATCCCTGGGGTGTGTTGGGCGGTGAAACCGGCGTGCGCTCCACCAAGCGCCTGGAGCGCGCTGACGGATCCCAGGAGTGGTTGGGAGCGAAAGTAGAAGGCATCAAGGTGAAGGAAGGTGACCTGCTGTACTTCAACACCTGGGGTGGCGGCGGTTGGGGTGACCCTTTCCAGCGCGACCCTGAACTGGTGCGCCAGGATGTGGAGCGGCGCCTGGTGACGGTAGCGGGTGCCAGGCGCTACGGCGTGGTCATTGGCGATGATGGCACGGTTGACGTCAGTGCGACTGAGGCATTGCGCGCGCAGATGATTTCCGAGCGCCCCGATGACATCCCGCTGTTCAATTTAGGCGGTGACGTGGAGGATATCCGCGCGCGCTGTGAAGCCGAGACCCACCTGCCAGCCCCCGTGGCGCCTACGTTTGTGGCGGGAGGCTGACGCCCGCCCATGGCTCTGGGACGAAATTATTGAAAAAAATTTAAGATCCATGTGAACCACCCCGAAAAAGGACCCGTATAAGACTCTGACAATCACTTAACGGAGAGACAATCATGTTTCGCAAAATAATCGCAATGGCAGCAGTTATCATGGTTTCACTGGGTTTTTCGCAGGTATCAATGGCCGCGCAAGAGAGTGCAGAAAACGCCACGATCGTTGTGTATCGCGCGGACGAGTCTTTCAAGACCGAGAAGCTGGGTCTGGATGTGCATATTGGTGAGGCCAGCATGGGCCGCCTGAAATCAGAGCAGGCAGTGGTGATTACCCGTCCAGCGGGTGAGTATGCCCTGGGTACCAGCATCAAGGGTACGGACGAGTTGGTTTTGGACCTCAAGCCGGGCCAGACCTACTACGTACATACCGAAATGCAGTTGCGTGGTACTCGCGTCCAGGTTGAGATGGTCGAAGTGGAAGAGCAGGTGGCCAAGGTGCAGCAGCCTTCTGTAGATGGCGCTATCTGATACATGATTTAAATCAGGTCCATACTTTCAGGGCAGGGTAGCTGTAACAAGCACCCTGCCTTTTTTATGGGCCTTCGCAAATTAGCGGGAATTTGACGGTGGCGGGGTCATTAAAGTCTGCCGGCCGGCCACATTGGCGTATACCCCCTGCGTTTCGAGCCAGATAAAGCCCTGTCTCGCGCCACTCCTTCGGCGGCGATATGCGACGCGAAATTCAGCCGCTCTCCCAACTCACCGCCGACGGCTTCGGCGCCGGGCGATAGTATAGGTAGTGGATGTTTGGGGAGACGCCGGAACAAGGCCAGCTCGATCGCGGTGTACCACCGAAGTGACTGGGTTTCGGAACGCCGGGGGTATAGCGCGATCGGGCTGGCCGCATAGCGCTAAAGATCGTTTAGTCGTCTGTCAGTGTCTCCTTAAGTCCGGGTTTATTCGCTGATCTCCAATTCCATCAACTCATAATGCGTTTGCATATAACCGCCAACACCGGCACGCAATAAAATATAGTCATCGTCCGCGGTACACCAGACATTGTACGGCGGGTGTTCCTCAGGTAGTTGTCCCGCGGTATCCACCACCTGGAAATGGTAGGCGTCAAAATCTCCCGCGCCCACGCTGATGCGTTCCTCCCCGACATACTGGATACCAAACCCCAGGCGAAACAGCATGGGGCCGGTGGCCCCGCGGTGGTCCGGGGAAGACAGCATCACGTTATCCAGGAAGCGTTTGCCCGGCCCCTGGCTGCGATCGTAGGCCTTCATCAGCAGGGCATCGCCCACGATAGGGTGGCATTGCATCCATTGCACGGCTGACTCGATATCGATGCGCTGGGTGATGCGTCCGTCCTTGCGGTTGTAGGTTTCGCATTCCACGTACTGGTCGGAAAAAAGAAACCAGCCGCTGCCTTCGAATTCGTGGCCAACGCTGAGCCGCACATGGCAGTCCAGTGGTCGCGAAGTCTGGTGATCCATTGCGGCAACGACGTCGCGTACCACCATGGGGGCATCGTCGATTTCGCAGTGCGCATGCATCACATCGGTGCCATCGGGCTGCTGCGTGATAGTGAAATACTCCCGACCGCGCTCCGCATCCATGCGCTCCGGCTGCTTGCTGGTATAGATGATTTTTCCGCGGATGGTGCGATAAGCCATTTAATTCTCCAGTGTTACGGGTCTATGAATAGACCAGGGTAAAGTGTTCGCCCGCGCAGCCCTCATGGCTGCTGAAGAGCTTGCCGCCCAATGCCCCCTGGCTTGCGCGCCCTGTGCCTGCCGGGGCGGGACCGCTGCAGTGGAAAGCGACGCAGGCCATGCCGCTGTTAATGCCGGCGGGTGCTGGTTCTGTTTCCGCAATTTGATCGATCTCTACCAGCGACTGCCCGGCCAGTTGCAGTGTGGCGACCGGGTGGCGCCGGTCCAGGTCGAAACCCCGGGCCTGGTTTACCACGGTAATTTTAGTATCGAAACTGAGCCCGGCAGTGCCGTTGATCGCCGCATACTGGGCCAGGCTCTGTTCTCGCGAGGGCGTGGACAGCACGGCTATAAACAGGTGATCTACCGGTGCCGTACAGACCGGCAGGTCGAAAGGTGGCACTTCGCCGCTCACCTGGGTCAGGTAAAGAATCTCCCCCGCGGGTCCGCGCACCTGGAATGCGCGGATTTTATCGGAAACATCCAGGTCGGCGGGTGGGCGTAATATCTCGAAAGGTGATTGTTCCAGGTGCTCGGCCAGCCCATCTGCGTCCGCCACCAGAACCTCCAGGGCCATCCAGCCAAAGCTGTTGAGGCTGTCGCGGGTCACTGCCTCCTCGAATTCCAGTATCTGCAGCCACTGCCTGCCACTTTCATTCGCCAGTAGCCACTGTCGGTTGCCCTCCAGCTGCGGATAACCCAGTGCGGCTGCGCTGTCTGCGTCCATCGGGCCGCTGCTGCTTACCCGCTGGTACAGCCATCCTGTATAGGCGTCCACCATGGCCTGGCCGTCTCTGGCTATCAGGGTGCACAGGGCCACCGGGCCCAGTTGCGGGATGTCTGGCATGCTATCGTTTCAACTGGTAAGTTATAATGCTATATTTATATAACAAATGCCGCCTGGCGGCAATGTAGCTGTCATAAAAGCACGAATTTTCCACGGTCTGCAATAGCGAGGAAGCATGGGCCTGAGTCTGTTTGAAAAACTGTGGCGCGAGCACCTGGTGGAAAGCCAGGAGGATGGCACCGACCTGGTCTACATAGACCGGATTTTCCTGCATGAGCGCACTGGTTCCATTGCCCTGTCCAGCCTGGAGGCTGACGGGCGCGAGGTATTCTGTCCGCAGCAGGTATTCTGCTGCATGGACCACATTGTCGATACCTACCTGGACCGCAGTGACGAGACCACCATGCCAAGTGGCAAGGACTTTATCGTCGCCACCCGCAGTCACTCCCTGGCCGCGGGTATTACCCTGTTTGACCTAAATGACCCGCGCCAGGGGATCGTGCATGTGGTGTCGCCTGAGCAGGGTATTGTGCAGCCCGGTATGACCCTGGTCTGTCCGGACAGTCACACCTGCACCCAGGGTGCCATGGGTGCCCTTGCCTGGGGTATAGGCTCCAGTGAGGCGGAGCATGCACTGGTGACCAAGACACTGCGGGTGCAAAGACCGCGTACCATGCGTGTGCGCTTTGACGGCAAGCTGTCGCTGGGTGTTGGCCCCAAGGACATGATCCTCCACCTGATTGCCAGCCACGGAGCCAATGGTGGCAATGGCTGCGCGGTGGAGTTCACCGGTCAGGCGGTGGATGAACTGGATATGGAAGGCCGCATGACCCTGTGCAATATGGCCGTGGAGTTTTCCGCCTTCACCGGGCTGATAGCGCCGGATGAAAAGACCTTTGCCTTTCTGCAGGGTCGACCTTACGCACCTGCCGGGGAGCAATGGCAGCAGGCCCTGTCCTACTGGCGGCAGTTGCGCTCGGATCCGGATACTGTTTATGACTGCGAACTGGTGGTGGATTGTTCTGCCCTGGAGCCACAGGTGACCTGGGGTACCAGTCCGCAACATGCCACGGGGATATCCGGCTCGGTGCCGGCGGTGGCGGTGGCGGGGAATGATGCTGGGGAGCAGGGCGGTCGTGAAAAAGCGCTGGCCTATATGGACTTACAGGCCGGGGATACGATAGCGGGTCAGCCGCTGGATGCGGCCTTTATCGGTTCCTGTACCAACAGCCGCATCGGCGACCTGCGTCTGGCGGCGAGTATTCTGCGGGGCCGCAAAGTGGCGCCCGGGTTGCGCGCCATCTGTGTGCCCGGGTCCATGCAGGTCAAGGCCCAGGCGGAGGCCGAGGGCCTGGATCGCGTGTTTATCGATGCCGGCTTTGAATGGCGGGCTTCGGGGTGCTCCATGTGTTTCTATGCCGGCGGTGAACATTTCGGTTACCGCCAGCGGGTGATAAGCACGACCAATCGTAATTTCGAGAGTCGCCAGGGGCCGGAGACCCGTACGCACCTGGCGAGCCCGGCAGTGGTGGCAGCCTCTGCGGTGCGCGGTTGTATCACCGATCCGCGCGAGTTCATGGAGAATTAATGGAAAAGTTTTTACAGCACTGTGGTGTCGCGGCGCCGATACTGCGCGGCAATGTCGATACAGATGCCATTATTCCCTCGCGGGAGATGAAGCGCGTCTCCAAGCTGGGTCTAGGGGAGGGACTGTTTGCCGGATGGCGCTACCTGGAGCAGGATGGGCGGGAATTGAATCCGGATTTCATACTGAACCAGCCCGCCTATGAAAATACCACTATCCTGCTTTCCGGTGCGAATTTCGGTTGTGGTTCATCCCGTGAGCACGCCGTATGGGCCCTGGCAGAGTTTGGTATCCGCGCGGTGATCGCGCCGGGTTTCGGCGCCATATTTGCCAATAATTGCGTGCGCAATGGACTTTTGCCGTTAGAGCTGGATGACGCCGCTGTACGTGAGATAGCCACCTGGGTGGAGCGGGATCCCGCGTTGCACCAGATCACTATCGATTTGCCCGCCCAGCAAATTCACGCTGCAGGCAAGGATTACGGTTTTGCCATCGAGCCCGCTGCCAAGCGCATGCTGGTGGAGGGACTGGACGCGATCGCCCTGACCCAGACCCGCTGGGAGCTGATCCAGGCCTTCCACGAACAGCGCAGGCAGTTGCGGCCCTGGTTGTACTGAACAGCTGTATTCAATCCCCCTATTGCGCATTACTCCGCGATGATGACGCCCGCATCGACCAGTTCCGTCAGGCGCTGTTCATTGATGCCCAGTGCCTCCAGGTGTTCTCGCGCCCCTTGACCCGGTTTGGGTAAATCTTTATGCAAGCCCACTTTTTGTCCGTTGAACTCCAGGGGTAAGCCCGGAAGTTTGATGTTCTCACCGGTATTGAGAGTGATATCCATCAGGCCGCCACCCTGGAGCATGTGGGGGTCATCGACCAGATCGATGGGTTTATTGATTGGCGCGAAGGGTACGCCGGCGCTGTCCAGGCGTGCCATCAATTGCGCCTTGCTCATCTGTGCGAACAGGGCCTTGAGGTGCGGGATGATGGTATCGCGGTGCTTGACCCGGTCGTTATTACGCTCCATTTCCGGGTTGTCGGCGAATTCCGTCAGCTCAAACTCCGCGCAAAAACGTTGCCACAGCGAATCACTGACCACGCCGACGAAGACTTTTTCACCCTCTTTGCTGGTGAATATATCGTAGACGGACCAGGCGCTGCGGCGCACCGACATGGGGGGTGGTTCCTCACCCAGTACACCCTGCTGGGCGATGTGCTGTCCCACCATGAAGGCGGTGGTTTCAAACAGCGAACTGGTAATGTGCTGACCTTCTCCGCTGTGGTGCCTTTCCTGCAGGGCCGCGAGTATCCCGATAACACCAAACATGCCGCCGGTAATGTCGATGACGGAACTGCCCGCGCGCATGGGTTGGTCGGGAAGCCCGGTCATGTAAGCCAGGCCTCCCATCATCTGGGTAACTTCGTCCAGCGCGGTGCGGTGCTCATAGGGGCCCGACAGGAAGCCCTTAAGCGAGCAGTAGATCAGCCCCGGGTTGTCGAGCTTGAGCACCTCGTAACCCAGGCCCAGTTTATCCATGGCGCCGGGGCGGAAATTTTCTATCATGATGTCACTGCGGCTGACGATATCTTTTGCCGTGGCGATGCCCTCGGGATCTTTCAGGTCTATGCAGACGCTGGATTTATTGCGGTTATACATGGCGAAATAGCCGCCCCCGCTGCCTTTGAGTCGCCGGGTATTGTCACCCTGTAAAGGCTCAACCTTGATCACATCGGCGCCCAGATCGCCCAGGATGACACCCACGGTGGGTCCCATAACCATATGGGTAAATTCGACGACCTTGATGCCGGCCAGTGGCCTGTTGTGCTCTGACATGAACTGCGCTGTCCTTGATAAGGGCTGAAGATTAAATGATAATATGATATATCATTATATCAAATCAAGGAGGGTTGTAGTGAGTTCGATTGATATTGAAATCAGCGAGGTGGGCCCCCGGGATGGATTGCAAAGTATTACGCCTATTATGGCCACTGCTGACAAGAAAGCCTGGATCAGCGGCCTGGCAGCTGCGGGCATTCCCGAGATAGAAGTGGGTTCTTTCGTCCCGGCCAAGGTGTTGCCACAGTTGGCCGATACCGCAGAATTGGTGCGCCATGCCAAGTCCATCCCGGGCCTGGTGGTGGCCGTACTGGTGCCTAATTTGCGTGGCGCGCAAAACGCGCTCGCCGCAGGCGCCGATAAAATGACCATCCCGCTGTCGGTGAGTGAAACCCACAGCCTGAAAAACCTCAAGCGCACCCATGAACAGGTGCTGCAGGAGGTGCGCGGTATCCGTTCAGCCATCGATGCGCTGCCAGCGGCAGCCCGGCCGAAGCTGGAAGGGTCCCTGTCTACGGCCTTCGGCTGTACCCTGGAAGGTGCAGTACCCGAAAGCAAGGTGCTGGAAATGGCCGAGAAATTGATGGCTGCCGGCTGTGATGAAGTGGGTCTGTCAGATACCACGGGCTTCGCCAACCCGGTGCAGGTGCGCGATTATACGCGGCATATACGCGAGCTGGTGGGTGCGGATAAGCTCACCGGTATTCATCTGCACAATACCCGTGGCCAGGGACTGGCCAACGTGATGGCGGCGCTGGAAGTGGGACTTACCACCATTGATGCCTCCATGGGTGGTATCGGGGGCTGTCCCTTTGCCCCGGGCGCCAGCGGCAATATTGTCACCGAAGACCTGGTATTCCTGCTGGAAAGCCAGGGATTGCGCACCGGGGTGAATTTTGCCGCACTGTGGGAGGCGCGCGCGGTGCTTGCCCGGGCCCTGCCAGACGTGGAGCTCTATGGTTTTACCCCGGAGGCCGGCCTGCCCAAGGGCTTTACTGCGGCAACAACCCAGTAACCGGAATCTACTATAGATTCCCGGCCTGGATTTTACGCCACAGGAACGGCAGCCAGGCCAGCGCTGCAAACAGGTACACCAGGGCGAACTCCGCCATGGGGATGCGCAGAACCTCCGTGGAGTCTGCCCAGCGCCCCCAGTAGGTGAACAGCACACACAGCAGGTAGGTAATGACAATGCCCCAGCGCGCCCTGTTGCCCAGGCCGATGCCGTGCATCTGGGTGACAACAAACAGGGTCAGGAAGCCAAACAGGAACATCTGCCAGTGACCACCACCTACGGATAGGTAGGCGACCATGGCACCGTGGGCCAGCACGAACACTTCCAGCAGCATGGTCCACACCCGGTCCCGGTGGAAGCGGGTGAAAAACAGGCTGCCCTGCAGCAGCAGCATCAGTAGATAGAAAGTGCCCAGCAGGTGGCCGATATTGTCCTCTATAGGGTGAAACCAGAAGGTGTAGACAATCGCCCAGGAGAAATAATAGCCATGGTAGCGGCGCAGGAAGCCCACCGGTCGCTCTACGAAATCAATTTTACGGCCAAAAAACAGCCCCCTGCGGCTGTTTTCCATCATCAGTACGAAGACCAGCAGGAAGATCACCGAAAACTGGGATGACAGCACCGAGGTGTCCTGGGCCAGTCCGTCGTAGAACACCCGGGTCTGTAGAATGTGCAGCCCGACAAACAGCAGATTGAAGCAAATGGCGATGACATTCACCGGGTGTAGTCCGGCGGTATAACCCGGGCGCCTTATCTGGGCCCAGGCAATCAGGCCCCACAGACCCAGTTGGTGCAGGCCGTAGAGGAACCAGGCGGAAAACCGGGTCCAGAAATCGGGCTCCGCCAGCTTCCAGTAGTACCAGAGATTGCCCTGGTCGGGAATAAACATGTCCGGCGAACTGTAGGGGCCCAGCGCTACGATGACTGCCATTATCAGCAGGCACGCGAGTATCCCCAGGGTGTGTTGTCCTGGCATGACCATTGCGGATTTGGTTCTTTCTTTGTCCATAGTCAATCCGGTATTGGCTGTCAGCGAAGCGTTAAATTCGCAAAGCCCCCGGTGACCTCGCTCAGGCTGCCGCCGCTGATAAATTCCCTGGCCGCCCTATCGTCTTTCAGGTAGCTGTCCAGAAACGCGGTAGTGGCGATTTGCGCCATTTGCAATGCATCTTCCTGTGGCGCTGCCTCGCGCTCAGGGCGGCAAATCAGGTTGCCCAGGTAGTGATCGGCGCCGTCGGTAACCAGTGCGTACTTGTCCCCGGGAATAGCCGTTTCCCAGGACATCAGGTGCATACGCCAGTCGGGCCAGAAGCGTGGCTGTACGTCCCAGGTGCCGGTGCTTACCAGGGTGGGGGTGGCCAGTGTCAGCCAGCTGTCGGCGGTAATGGTGTCAAACATGGGCCCGGGGGGTGACATCGCCACCACGGCCTTTACCCGGGAGTCCAGGTGTGACAGGTAGCTGTCTTTATCCGGGTCAAATACCCTGGCGCCGCCGAATTGCTGTGCAGTGAAGGCGCCAAAAGAGTGGCCGGCCAGACCCAGGCGAGAGCTGTCCGCTTTGCCGGCGAAGGCTGGTGCGGACTGCTCAAGGCGCGCCAGGTCACGCAAAATCCGCGACATATCAGAGATGCGCGCTTCCACCAGACCCACCTGCCCGAAACGCAGGCTGTTGAAAATACCCTGCACAGCGCTGCAGCAGTCCAGGTGGTTGGGCGCGATAACCGCGTAACCGTGGCTGACCCAGTGCTCGATGATGTGATCGTAGCTGTCCTTGTTCGACCAGTTGCCGTGGGAAAATAGCACCAGCGGGAAAGCCTCCCCCTGGCTGGGAAAGTACAGGTTCAGCACCAGCTCGCGCTCATTTTCATCGCCTGCCAGCTGCAGGTCGCGCATTACGCTAACCTGATGTGCGCCGGGCGTGGCGCCATACAGCTGCGCAATGACCGCGTCGTCAGTTTGCAGCGGCTGTGCCGGTGCCAGCACTGGGTCGTCGCCGCAGGCCAGCAGTGAGAGTGTGGCAAGTGCCAGCAGAAAATGGTTAAGGCTGCGCATCAGCTTGTTCATCCAATAGAAATTCTCGTGCGTCTTTAGCGGATTGCTGCGGGATTTCCAGTGGTATCACATGGCCCACACCGGGGTACACGCGCTGTTGCACACTTGCGGCGTTGACCAGCTTCTGCGTGTATTGCTGCACATGCTCCACCGGGAGTTGCGGATTCTGTTCGCCCCACATGATCAGGGTCGGCGCCTGAATTTGCGCCAGGTCGTCACTGATATCGCCTCGCTCCCAGCCCTGCATGCGCCGGAACTCGGCCATGCGGTTGCCGGTGCCGCGATACATCTGGTGGAATTCGCGAACGCTGTCATCGGTAATCAGTGACTTGTCGATCACCGGGGCCTGCAAAAATGCCTTGAATATGCCCTCCGGAAGCAGGTAGAAAACATAACCCGCCCAGTCCGGCATACCGCGTTCCATATATTTGTTGGTGACACGCGGCATACCCGGCGCATTGATCAGTATCAGCTTGTCGACACGCTGTGGATAGTGGGCGGCAAAATACCAGGCCAACGCACCGCCGGTGGAAGACCCGGCGATGGATGCCTTTTCAATCTTCAGGTGGTCCAGCAGGCCGCCAAGCAGAACGCTGCCCCTGGCCCGCGAGTAGTCCTCGCTGGGATCTGCTCCGGTGAGACCGTGGCTGGTCAGGTCGAAACGAATGACGGTGAAATCCTGTTGCAGGGAATTCACCCAATCCTGCCACTGGCGCATGGTGTAGAAGTGGGAGTGTATCAGCACCAGCGGGGGGCCGTTGCCCTCGACCTTGTAGGCGAGATTGACCCCGTCGATCTCCAGGCGCTGTAGATTATGGCCGCCGTAGAGCTGCTCCAGGGTCTGCATGGGGATATCGCGGTTGCTCCACCACAGTACCGCCAGTGCCAGCAGCAACAGGCCAGCCAGCACAGCCAGGGTTTTGAACAGGATTCGCAACAGGCGCTGCACAAACATCAGTCTCTGTTGTCGTAAGTCTGGCCAGCGGCCAGTAATTGATCTGCGCCCAGCAGTGTATTCATATCCGACAGTTCGAGCATCTGTTCGCGCAGTTGGGCGGTGCTGCCGCTGCGTTGGATTTCCTGCAGCACGTTGCGGGCCTGGGGCACAAACGTGTGCAGCAAGGCCACCGGGTACAGGGCGATGCGATAGCCCATGTCCTGCAGCAAGCCAATGTCGGCCGCTGGGCTGCCGCCGCCTTCCACCAGGTTGTGTACCAGCGGGATAGCCGCGCCGAACGCGCTGCCAATGCGCTGCATTTGTTCAATGCTCTGCGGCGCTTCAATAAACAGCACATCCGCACCCGCCTCACGGTAGCGCGCGGCCCGCTCCAGCGCATCATCGAAGCCGTTGACACCCAGCGCATCGGTGCGCGCGATCAACAGGGTGTCGTCGTGTTCCCTGGCATCCAGCGCGGCCTTGATTTTTCCCAGCATTTCCTCGCAGCCGATGACTGCCTTGCCCGCCATATGACCGCAGCGCTTGGGCGAGACCTGGTCTTCCAGTTGCAGGGCTGTGGCACCCGCGCGCTCCAGAGTGCGCACCGTGCGCTGTACATTGATGGCGTTGCCAAAGCCTGTGTCCATATCGACGATCAGCGGCAGCGCCACGCGATCACGCAGAATGGCGACGGTGTCTGCAAGCTCGCTGGCGCACACCAGTCCCATGTCCGGGCGGCCGAAGCGGGCGAAAGACAGGCTGCCACCGGAAAGGAAGGCACATTCGAAGCCGGCCTGTTCTACCAATAGGGCTGAAAGGCCGTCGTAGACCCCGGGAGCCTTGATCAGTTGTCCTGCAGACAGCAGTTGCGCCAGTTTTTCGCGGTGAGTGCCGGGCATCAGTTTTTTTCCAGCTCCAGGTCCATGCGGTACTGGAAGCGATCCGGGTGGTAGAACACGTGCAGGTGATCCACCAGGTGCTCTTTCCCCTTGCGCGTCTCGAAAGATTCGCGCACCAGGCTGATCAGTGGCGCCCCGGGCTCGGTTTCCAGGTGCTGTGCCAGTTCAGTGGATGCTGCCACGGCGCTGATAGTCTGGATTACATGAGTAATTTTAAGGCCGTGTTTGCGGAAGATGGCCAGTCGCGGTGATTTCTGGAAATCCCGCTTGCTGACGCCTTTGTTGAGTCCGCTGGTCCAGCTGTCATAGTAGCCAAAGGGCTGGCCGTCGCGGGAGCGAACTCGCACCAGTCGCAGTGCCTTGTCCTTGTCGGCCAGTCCCAGCGCCTCGCGCACAGCCCCGGGTGGCACCTGTTTCTTGCACTCCAGCACCAGCACCTCCGTATGGCGTGCCATGCTCTCGATTTCCTGCAACATACCCACCAGCGGCGCTTTTACCGGCCGTGGTGTGTATTCGTAGATGACATGGGTGCCCTTGCCGCGGTGTCGCTCCACCAGGTTTTCGGCGGCGAGTTCATCCATGGCGCGCTTGGCCGTGATGCGCGATACCGCGAAGGTCTCGGCCAGCTGTTGTTCGGTAGGCATCTGCGCCCCGGTTTCGATGGTGCCGTCCAGGATGGCGTTTTTCAGCAGGCTGTACAGACGAAAATACAGCGGTGTGGGAATGTCCTGCTCCAGCGTTTTTAACTGCGACTCGCTGAAAATTTCTGCAATTGTTTGCATTTGAACTGTCTCTTCTCGCTATTTGTATTAATGTTATATCAAAATAAGTCTTTTGTGTGGTTCTCAGCGGGTTTGCTGTTGCCATGCAGCGAGAATGTCACTGGCACTGGCGTTCCATACGTTATCCCGACCGCTGATGTACTCCAGGGCCTGCTCCAGTTTGCCGATGCGGTGCGGTTGGCCCAGCATCCAGGGGTGAATGTTCAGCGCCAATATGCGCCCTCCCTGCTGTTGTGCCTCCTGCAGCAGGAAGTCACAGGCATCGCACACCTGTTCCAGCCAGGACTGCTCCGAGTGCAGGTTGTTCATCAGCACGAAGCGATCTTCCAGTTCGTTGGATAGTGGCATGGCTACCAGGTCGCCGTTGGCGGTGTGGAAAGGGTAGGGCATGTCGTCGTTCACCCAGTCGCAGAAATAGCGTATGCCGTTGGCCGCCAGCAGCTCCGGGGTGTGTTCACTTTCATTGCGTGCCGGGCTGATCCAGCCGCTGACTTGCCGACCGCTCAGCTCGCGCAGGCGCGATAGCGAGCGCTCTATCAATTCTGCTTCCGCATCCCGGTCCATGCCGCCGTAGTGCAGGCTGTCCATATTCCAGCCGTGGCAGAGGATTTCGTCCCCGCGCTCCAGGATGCACTGCAGCAGGTAGGGTGCACGTTCTGCCAACTGGGTGTTGAGGGCAAATGTGGGTTTGATGCCGTAGCGATCAAAGGCCTTGAGGAAACGATAAATGCCCACGCGGTTGCCGTAGTCCCGCAGGGTGAAGTGGCGCAGATCCGGGTAGGGCATGGTCATGCCGCCGGGCACGGCAAAGGGTTTGCCCTGCTGGTCCAGGGGAAAGAACTGCAGGCAGACATTGACCCAGACAGCCAGTTTGCTGCCGTTGGGCCAGGTGATGGCCGGGCGCTGCGACAGCATGGACCAATCGTAGTGGGCGTGGTCCATACCGTAACTGCGGTGCGGGTATTCCAGGTGTTCCTTGTCCAGAGGCATACTTAGCGTCCCCCCGCGCGGCTGGTAATATCGGCCACACTTTGCTCGTAGTGATTATCGATAAAGTGCCGGGCGATTTCCCTGCCGGTGGTCACCCAGACGTCGCTGTGCCCGGTGATGTATTCCAGTGCCTCTTCAAAGGCCCGCAGCCGGTGCGGGCAGCTCACCTGGTAATTGTGGGTGGGGATACACATCACGGTGCCCGACTCGGCCCCCTCCTGGTACAGCCGGTCGAAGTTATCCTTGAGCATCTGGCCATAGCGCCGCGGTTCGATCTTGTTTACCACGTAGGCGATGGTGTCATTCATTTCCAGGGAGTAGGGAATGGAGACGAAGGATTTATTGCTGCGCAGCTGTATGGGTGTGGGCTGGTCGTCGTGAAACAGGTCGCAGGTATAGAACCCGGCGTCGTCGCCGGCCAGTTCGGTGCCGACCTCGGCAAACAGGTCCAGGGTCAGCTCGGAATGGGACAGCGCCGGGGCCAGGTAACCGGCACAGTGCTGGCCGGTATGACGGTGAATGCTCTCCATCGAGTCGCGTATCATGTCCCGCTCCTGCTGTGGTGACATGCCGTAGGTGTAACGCGTGTTGTAAATGCCGTGACTGAAAAATTCCCAGTCCCGCTGGGCACACAGCTCGATAATTTCCGGGTGATGGTCACACAGGGCAGTGGACAGGGAAATGGAGCCGCGCACGCCGTAGCGGTCCAGTACTTCCATCTGACGCATATGGCCCACACGGTTGCCGTAATCGCGGATGCTGTAGCCTGGTAGCGCGGGGTGCGGCTGGGGCCAGGCCTTGCGCTGCGGGTTGGCCGGTGGGTCCAGTTCGTAAAACTCGATATTGGGTGCCACCCAGAATGCGATGCGGGCGCCCCCGGGCCACTCGATCCTGGGTCGGTTTTCGTAGGGCCAGTAGCCGTAAAATCCGGGATCGGCTTTCATGACTGCTGGTCCAGCCAGTCGAATACCTCGCGCACCTCGAGCACATCGGCGTATTTGAGTGACAGGTCGGTAAGGTTGGCGAAGTGGTAGCTCTCGTGCTTGTCCGCCACACACTCCTCGGGGACTATGGTGCGGTATCCGCGCGAGAGGCTGTCCACTCCGGTGGCCCGAATGCAGCCCGAGGTCGATCCGCCGGTAAGTATGACCGTATCCACCTGGTGCCATACCAGCAGGGACTGCAGTTGCGTTTCAAAAAAAGCAGAGGGCATCTTTTTCAGGTAGATGACATCTTTCACCTGGTCTATCTCCAGCCGATCGTCGAATTCGCTGCGTCGGGAGTCGAACTTGATATTCTGCAGTGAGTCCGGTGTGTCGGTGCGCGTACCCCAGATGCCGGCGTCTTCCGCAGACGCCATATAGGCGACATGGGTCCATACTACCGGCCACCCCAGGGCGCGAAACTTTGTCGCCAGGGTATTGATATATTCCAGCTGCCGCGGGTCGGTTTCGTAGGCGGTGGCGAACAGGTCGGTGCGGGTGTAGGCCTTTTGCGGGTCGATGTTTACCAGTACCGCCTTGTTGCCGAACCCGAAACGCTTGCGTGCGGGATTGCTCTTTACATCCTGGTATATTTCCCGGGCTGTTTTGCTCGAGGTTTCCATATCGGGCTCCGTGACTGGCTGGATCAAAAGATATATAAGTATGTCATTATAGTATATTGCCTGTTGCCGCTTTGCCACCTGTTCGTATAGCATCGGGGCTAAATTTTAAATTGATCGATATGAGATATCCCAAGTGAAGCTTTACAACCTGGACCACTCCCCCTATGCGACCCGTGTGCGCATGCAGATATACAAAAAAGACCTCGATGTCAGCATCGTGCCACCACCCGAGGCGTTTCGTACGCCGGCATTTACGGCGCATTTCCCGCTGGGAAAAATTCCCATACTGGAATTGGACGATGGCGGCCATTTGCCGGACTCCTGGGTCATCATGGAGTACCTCGAGGATGTCATGCCCTCGGTGTCCCTGTGTCCGCAGGGCGCCACCGGGCGGGCACAGATGCAGCTACTGGCCCGTTACGCGGATACCTGCCTGGGCCCCGGCGGTTTGTTTCCCCTGTTTGCCCTGGTGACGTCGGGGGCGGGTACCGCGGGGGCAGAGCAGCAGGTGGCGGCGCTCGACGAGGAGCTGGCGCGCCTGGAGCGGTTGCTGGGGTACCTGCCCGACTTCGAACAGCGTCCCTTGCACCTGGGTGATATCGCCCTGGCCCCGCATATGGAATACGTGCAACTGCTGGCGCCCATGTTCGGGGTGGAACAGCCGCTGCAACAGTATCCCCGGGTCGCCGCCTGGCGTGATTGGGTGGCCGCTGACGCCGCGGTGGCAAAGGGTGTTGGGGAAATGCAGGCCGCGGTCAGGGCTTTTTTCGGCGGCTGATAATCAGTCCGCCAGGGCCATTTCATCCACGGTAGTCATATCGAGGATTTCCACCGTGTGTGCGGAGTAGATATCGATGATCTTTTCGCGCTTCAGTTTGCCAAAGGCGCGACTTACGGTCTCGATAGTGAGCCCCAGGTAATCGGCGATATCCTGGCGGGTCATGACCAGCTCTATCAGGTGGCTGCGCTGTTTCGGCAGGCGATCGGACAACTGCTTTAACAGGAAACAGACTCTTTCATGCGCTTTTTTCTGGCCCAGGGCAAATACCTGGTCCAGGGTGTGGGCGAGTATATTGCCGCCGATTCTGCGCACGTTTTCCTGCAGTTGCGGTATTTCGTCCTGCAGGGCGTTAAAGGGCTTGATGGGCAGCTCACGGACTTTCGCCGGGGACAGTGCCGATACGGTAAATTCGTAGTGTTCGTTGTGGGTAATGCCGATGAAATTACCCGGCTGCATAAAGGCCATGACCTGGCGGCGCCCGGTCGAGGACGAGCGTTCCATCATCAGCATACCTTCCTCCAGCATATAGACCGAGCGCCCCGGGGTGTGCTGGTGGAACAGGTAGTCACCGGTATCCAGGGTTTTATAGGATACCAGCGCATCCAGGCGCGCTATCTCCTGTTCGGATAGACCGTAGTAGATGGTGAGCGGTTGCCGTTTGTTGTATTCGGGTGCCAAGGGCCCAACCTCGTAAAAGGTGACCCTGCATGGTAATCAGTTCAGGGACTGCTTGCCAGCCCTGATAAGCCTAGTCTACGTAGCTGGCAGCCAGTACATTCTCGCCCTGTTCAAAGCGCAACACACCGAAGGTGGTGTACTGCTCTTTCTGCGATTCCAGGAACTGCCAGGCGCAAACCATGGTGTAATCGTCGTCCACCATGGTCTCGCGTGACCACAGTTTCACCGCCTCACCAAAGACATGGCGAATGCTGTACAGGTAGCGGCCATAGGATTTGCCGTTGCCGTGCATGTCGGGGCCATGGAACTGGTGGCTGCCGCCATTGCGCGTGCGTATTGCGGTCCACTTGCGATTGATGACACCCTCTATCTCAATGGTCTGCCGGGAGTGCAACAGGTTGATCGGGGTGTGGGTGACGGTCACCTTGTTGTGGCCGACCAGTTCCTGCTGGTCGTTGTACACCTCGAACTCACCGCGAAATACACCGGCGTTCTTCACCGGGAAATTGAATGGCTTCTTGCCCTCGATTTTCTCTTTTTCGATGAAATCGGCGACCATTTTCTGCGTGTCCGGATTGCTGTCATGATCCTGGGTGACCACGTACAGTCCGTTGAATACGCCAACCAGGGTGTCGGCTTCGAACAGCTGTGAGGAATAAACCTGTAATCCCAGCTCCGGCACCACGTGGTTGACCGTGCGTAAATCCACGTTCCAGCCGGGTGAGTAATACCGCGAATCGACCAGCAGGCCATAGGGACGTCCCGAGCCGACAAAATCCGGTCCGGTATAGATGCGATTCTGGTCGGAGTCGATCACCCCGAATTCCATGCGTGAGCCGATTTCAAAGCGATCCATCAGTGGACCGGTGGCGTCAAACTTGGTATCCATCCAGTAGGTGGTGCGCCCATCCTTGAATTCGCTGGCGCGGCTGACCTTGTTGGTGCCCACATGGGTGCCATCGTGTTCGAACAGGGAAGGGCAGCCGTGCCACTCGCCGTCAATCGCCTGCTGCCAGTTACTGGGCTTTTTATCTTCTGACATGGGTAGATCCTTGTGCTTGATACGGTATGTTCAGGGCAAAGGCGTCATGGTGTACAAGTGAGCCGGTAAGGTCTTTGCTTTTTGTCAAATACGGGCGCGCCTCAGCGGCGCTGCCCCCGGCTTATCAACGGGTGGCCCTGCAATAAAGTGGTTTCCAATGCTGTTCGCGCGGCCCGGTCATCGCGGGTGACGGCGCTGCTGAACTGGCAGACCAGTCCGCCAAGCAATTCCCGCAGGCTGTCATCCGGTTGCGTGGTTTCAAGATCGATAAAGGGCCGGCCAGTGGTATGGTCTGCGGGGTGAGCCATGGAAAAGTGGTTGGCACCGTCGATAATGGCCAGGTAGCAGTCCTCCCGCGCGCAATCCAGGGCATCCTCGAAGGTCTGTTCCACCCGCAGGGTGGCAGAGGCCTGTGGGTCGCCATAGCGTGCGCCGCTGTTGGCTATGCACCCGTCCCGTGTGCCGCCCATGATCAGTGCCGGCAGTTGTGACGGCAGGCTGAACATGGCGTCCTGGGCATAGCCCAGCGCGGTGGCTGCCCCCGCGTGGGCACCATAGCTGAATGACGCACAGACCCCGGGAAACCAGTCCGGTCTGGCATTGAGCAGGGCGACTGTGCCACCCGCGGAGTGGCCTCCCAGCACGATGCGCTGCAGGTCGAGCATGCCCGCCAGCACGCCTTCGCTATTGAGGGTTGCAAGGTCCTCCAGTATTGGCGTGATGGCCGTGGCGGAGGGTTTTTTACCGAAGTGTTCGGGCGTCAGCATGGGGATGGACAGGCCCGGTGTCAGGCTGATGTAACCGGGCATTTCCTCGGCCACCAGTGTGTAGGTCACGGTCACCATACCGTGCTGCGCCAGTTCGCGTGCCAGCCAGGTATAGGCTTCCGGGCCCACGTTGATGCCAGGCATGATGATTACCACGGGGAAGGGTGCCAGTGCCGCATTCGCGGGTACGACGCCGCTGTTGCGCTCCTCTTCGCTGTCGCCATAATCGGCGGGGTAGAACACCTTGAGGCTGGCCCGGTCATAGGGTGCCGGGCAGTCGGGTATGGCGACAGCCCGGTAGATGGCCCTTACATTCATTTGTCTCACCTGTATTTTTTTGTTCTGGAGCAGGTGTGTATCTTGCCACTGCTAACCCTAAAAAAATTGATAAATATCAGGTAGGGCGCTGACATATACGCGAATAATGCGGCGACATAATAGTTATGTACTGTGAGTGAGGATAGCCCTGTGTTGATTAATCTGTGGTATGTGGCCGAGTGGGCCGACAAGGTGGGAAAGGAGCCGGTGCGGGTCAAAATGCTCGGCCAGCAATTCGTGTTGTTTCGCGACGACCAGGGTAAGCCCCACTGTCTGGCGGATACCTGCCTGCACCGGGGCGGCTCCCTCAGTCAGGGTTGGGTCACCGACGGCAACGTCACCTGCCCCTACCACGGTTGGCAGTACAACGGCGATGGCAAATGCGTGGTCATCCCCTCGGAAGTGGATGAGGGTGGCAAGATTCCCGACAAGGCCCGGGTGGACAGCTACCCCACAGAGGAGCGCTACGGCATGATCTGGGTGTTTATGGGTGACCTGGAGGAATCCGAGCGCTATCCCATTCCACCGTTCCCTGAATACGGCGATCCCGAATGGCGTGCTGTGAATGCCGACTGGACCTGGCAGGCGGACGCGGGACGTGTGCTGGAAAACGGCATCGACATCGCGCATGCGTCTTTTGTGCACCCGATGTTCGGCCACAACGCTACTGCGCGCAGGAACAAGATCGTCAAACTGGATCGCCATGAGGGCTGGGCCACATCCACCAACGAGATGTACCCACCACAGCTCAAAGGTGGGCTGCGCCGTTTCATCCGCAAGGACAAGGCCAAGACCTACGTGCACCCGACGTTTTATATGTCAGGCAATACTATCCGCATGCATATCGAAGCAAACCCGAAAATGCATATCATCATGTTTGATGCCAATACCCCGGTAGACGAACACACCACCAAGACCTTTGCTATCCAGGTGCGCAATTTCTTCCGTCTGAGCCTGTTCGACAAGGGCTCCCTGAAACGACTGGAAAAGGTGTTGCAGGAAGATACGGCGATCGTTGAAGAAACACGCCCGTTCTACCTGGCGGAAAACCTGGATCACGAAGTTTCGGTGAAATCAGATCGTTTCATGAGCACTTATCGCAAGATGCGTCGCGACCTGATTGAACAGCACGGCTGGCAGATCGACTCTGACGAGGTGGAGAAGTATCGCGGCAAAAAGCTCTTCGCAATACCCTCACCCGCCCGCAAGGCGGCTCGCGCTGACGGTGTTGAGCCACTGCTGCCGGAGATACCCCTCAAGCCTGCCGTTCGCGCAGCTGCGACTGCAGACGAAGAGGAATCATTGACCGCTGAACCCGCCTGATTATTCAGGTGGATACTGTAGCGACCACTGGGTATCGCTACAGTTACAGCAAGGTCGGGAAACTCAGGACCCGGTAGGGCGGGGCAGGGTGCGGGCGCCGCCCCACAGGGTGGCTACCATGGCTTCGGCAGTTTCCTTGCCGAACAACTTGTCGCCCAGGTTGTTGGCCGGATCGCGCACACAAATATTGCGGCGTATGGTTTCATCGCGCACGGCGATGGCTGCTCTATCTTCCACCGGGGTCAGCTCGGCATTGTCCACCCAGCCCAGCCAGCGATCCAGGCGAGACATTGCCACGCCGCGCACTTTGGCCAGCAGGTCATCGTCCGCTGTTGCGGTATAACCCACTGCGGTGGGCGTCATGGCGACGCGGGTGTACAGGTCGCGACTGATAAAGGGGTTGAAGCGCTCATCTGACTGCAGGTCCAGGAACTCCTCGTTGACCTCGGAGTAGTACTTGTCCACGTATTCGATATTGGATACCAGGTCGACCCGGGGGATGTAATCCATGTACATGAACAGGTCGGGTACGGTGCCCAGGGCGAAGCCGAAGTTCGGTACCAGGTACTGGGGCCCCAGGCTGAGGGTGATGTGCATATTGGTGAAAGTGGACTCGGGAGAGCCGATATAGGAGTGCACGTACCAGTCCACTTCAGGCCCGGTATAGGTGTGCAGGGAACCCTCGGCGCCGTCTGCCGCCACGCTGATGCTCTTGTAGTCCTTGAACCGGTCACTGCAGGGGTCCAGTTTCAGCTCGAAGCGCGCCTGAATCTTGTCGTTCATTTCCGCCAGGATGGCCCACAACTGGTTGAAGTTTTCGCGGTTATCGACATCCGGTGATTGCTCCACCAGATCGATGATGGGGGTAAGGATTCTCTCGCTCATTGACTTGCCCTTGTTATGTCAGCTTGCAGCAGTATGTTTGTATCGCGCTATCATAGGTGACCCGGCCCGGGCTGCACTTGACTAAAATCAAATTGCGGTGGGGCTAATTGTCGTCCTCTACCAGGTGCGACCAGATGGTGGAGCTGAAGGGCGTCTCGTGTACCGGACCAGCCTCGCCGCGAGGGTCCAGGGCATGCCGTCGCTCGCAGCTGGGCCACAGTCGGGTGCCCTTGGCGGTCAGTGTGCGCACCGCCTTGCCGTGGCGATACAGTACCGTATGCCTGACACGCTCTCCGGGCGCGGTGAGCATGATGAAATCCGGTTCCATGTAAACCTCGGTGGCGGCGTCCAGTTGCCCGGCGTTGAACGTCAGGATACCGGGCCCGCCGGACATGCCGATATTTTCGTACGCGCCCGGACCCAGTGGGTCAAATACCAGCAGGCCGTCGCGCATTTTGCCGGTGAAAGTTTTGGCAGCCGTTTCGCGGCCGCGTATATGCACGTTGGTCAGGGACAGCTGATAGCCGTCAAAATCGATGTACACCAGGTTATCGAAAGGGCCCGGGCCGGGACTGCCACTGCCCGCGGTGGAATCATCTTCCAGCGGGGTGCCGTCCAGGTTGTACAGTTCGATATGGTCATGCCAGGTGCCGCGCAGCAGCATCAGGTTGTAGCCTACGCTGCCGATGGGGAATACGGGGTATTTATCACTCATGAATTTCACGCAATTGATGAATTGGGTTGATTTATTAAGAGCTAATGATATATCAATAGCGCTTGTTAGGGGTAAGCCCGTGCAAATATAACTGCCCTTGCGGCGATACAGGTGGAGAATAGCTTAATGAAAACAGTAGTAATCACAGGTAGTACCCGGGGTATAGGCAAGGGCCTGGCGGAGAATTTTCTGGCCAGGGGTTGTGCCGTGGTCATCAGCGGACGCCAGCAGCCCGCGGTGGATGCCGTGGTCGCTGAGCTGGGCCAGCGCTACGGCGCAGACAAGTTGGCGGGGATGGCCTGCGAGATCACTGACGCCGGCCAATTACAGGGCCTGTGGGATCACGCTGTCGCACGTTTTAGGCGGGTGGATATCTGGATTAACAATGCCGGCATCAGCGTGCCGCGCAAGCCTTTGCATGAGACTGCGCCGGAGGATATTGCCCGCATAGTGGATATCAACCTTGGCGGCCTGCTGCAGGCCAATCGCGTCGCCCTGGGGGGCATGCTGGCCCAGGGTAGCGGCCAGATCTGGAATATGGAGGGCTTTGGCAGCGGTGGCCAGGCGCAGCCGGGAATGTGCGCCTATGGCGCCACCAAGCGCGCCGTAAACTACGTCAACAAGGCCCTGCAGAAAGAGATCAAGGGCACCGGCGTGCAGGTGTGTACCTTGAGCCCCGGAATCGTGGTAACGGATCTGTTGGTGGGGGATTACGACACTGCGTCTCCCGAATGGGAGAAGAGTAAGAAAATCTTTAATATTCTTGGTGACAAGGTCGAGACCGTGACCCCCTACCTGGTGGATGGAATATTAAAGGCGAACAAGAGCGGCGCCAAGGTCGCCTGGCTGACCGGCGGCAAAGCGTTTCGCCGCTTTATGACCGCCGGTTTTAACAAGCGCGACCTGTTTACTGAGCTGTAGCCGGTACCGGGCAGATCAGGTGGGGCTTGCTGCGCAGTATCAGGGACCAGACCAACACCAGCGCGGCAATCACTCCAAAGAACACGAAGGGTCCGGTTTTCATCCAGTGATCGAACAGGTAACCCCCGACCACACTGGCGATCAGAATGCCGATGGCGCCGGTTAAGGTGAACACGCCTACCACCGATCCGCGCAAGCGGTCCGGTGCCTGCTCTGCGATGAGTACCCCGCTGGTGATGATACAGCCGACCTCTGCCATGCCGATCAGGATCAGGCTGCAGATAGCGGGTATACCAAAAGGATCCTCGAGGAAGTAGGTACTGCTGTAGCCCACCGCGCCTACCAACAGGCTGACAGCCAGTGCGGTAACCCGATTTACCTTGTCTGACAGGATGCCAAAAATGGGCGCACTGAGCAGCGATGCAGTGTAAGAAATTGCCAGGATAATGCCCCCTTTGCTGATCGCCTCGGCCGAAGTAAGCCCCAGCTCAGCCGTACCGTAAAGCGCGGCCCACAGGGTGAAGAATGTACCCACTACCGCGAGGTTGCCGCGGGCCACAAAGGAGGCCGCGTAAGCCAGTGCAATCACCGGGCGTCGCGCTTCGGTGATACCCTCGCGCAGCTGCTGCAGCATCGGCGGATTGTGTTCGCCGCTGTGGGTGATACCCTTGCGCAGACCAAAAAACATGGCGGCGCCCAGGCACAAGGTAAAGGCCGCCATGCTGGCGTAGGTCGCAAATGCGGCGCCCTCGGCATCCATGCCGCCGTTCTTGAACATGGCGGGTAATTTCAGCAGGAACAGGGCGGCTGTCATCGCGCCCAGGCCATTCATGATACCGAGGAAGCCGGTGGCCTTGCCGCGGCTGGGGTTGCATACGTAGTCGGCCATCAGCGTGATGATCATGGTACTGATGGCGGCGATGCCGGCAGAGTAAATAACGCGGCCCAGCAGCAGGCCGCTTATGTCGCGGGCGAAGCCGTACATAAAAATGCCCCCGGCGATCAGCAGGAAACCCATCGAGGTCACCGCGCGCCTGCCGATGCGGTCAGACAGTGAGCCCCACAGGCCCACGGTGACGATAATCACGATTTCACCCCAGAAATTCAGGTTGCCGCTGACCACGCCCTGTTTCGACGGGTCCAGGTGTAGTACCTCTGCCAGCAGGAAGGGCTGTGTCTGGGGTACAAATGTAGCCAGCATGATGGCCGCGTAACAGGCCAGGTAAAATGTCAGCATGTGGTTACTGCGCACACCGTCATGGAGAGAAAGGCCGAGAAAGCGCACTGGGCCGGGAAGGGGTGCCGTCTGATCTGTCATGTTTTTGTCCACATTAGTCGTATTTTTGTTGAGTACGTGTTGTCTGGAGCCACGGATCACTCCGGGCGTTTTTTTACCCGATCAGGTGCGTGCCCAGCGCTGCGTTGATGAACAGCCCACCCCAGATACACCAGACCCAGGGGCGGCAGGCAGCGATAGAATTTTCCATGGCCCGGTCGGTAGCCTCGGTGGCGCCATTAGTCATCATGCTGCCAAAGGCGGGCACGAAAGGCTTCAGGTTGATGCGTATGGCGATGCCGCAGCACACCATCAGGGCGAATATCAGTATCTTCCAGGCGGCCCAGGGGGCGCCGCTCGCACTGGCCAGACTGTAGCCGGCATACAGTAGCAACAGTAGCGCCACGCCGATACGGAAGTAGAAGTCCACTACCGACAGTCGTATGGTGAAAGGCTTGCCCTCATTCAGGTACAGCACCAATACCACAGTGAACCAGTACAGTGCGGCCAGCCAGGTCAGTGCCATGACTGTTGCCGAAATCGGTAGCGCTGCCCCCAGGTAAGCCAGGTGCAGACCCAGGGGCAGGATCAATGGCATCGCGAGTTTGGGCCCCATATCGCAGGCCAGCATGATTTTCAGCGCCACGTGGCGCGACTGGGGCGACAGTTCCCGGTTGACCACCTGCTTGCTCGCCAGGAAAGTGCCCAGGTCGCCACCCAGCCAATACACGAAGGCAATGATGTGGGCAAACTTGATCAGCAGGTATTCATTCATAACGCGCAGTGTCCTTGGGCGTACCTGGTTTTATACTGAACCGTACTGCCGTTAAGCGCTACAGTGGTACTGCAGTATAACGATCCATTGCCGGACTCTTTTGACTTTTGTCATCTGAGGCATGGCGGACGCGTCGTAAGCTGCGTCGGTACGGTATAGCAGTGAGTGATTATCAGGTTATGACTGATCAACAAACCATCCGCGTCGCGGTTACCCAGTTTCACGTGGGCGCCGACATCGACACCAACCTGGCCAGCTGTCTGCATTGGCTACAGCAGGCGGCGCAGTGCAAACCCGACCTGGTAGTACTGCCGGAATTCTGTAATCACCTGTCCTGGTATGACGATAAGCAGCATTGTTTCGACGTGTCGGTCACCCTGGACGGTCCGTTCCTGGCTGCGATAGCCGACAAGGCGCGGGAACTGGGCATTCATGTTGTCGTGAACTGCACAGTGCAGCGCGAGGACGGTACGGCCACCGGCTCCAGTCTGCTGTACTCGCCCGGGGGAGAACTGCTGGCTGACAATACCAAGCAGATTTATATCGGGCATGAGAACGATTTCCTGGAGAAAGCGCAAACCGAAGGACCCATCGTGACAACCCCGCTGGGTCGCCTCGGCCTGTATGCCTGCATGGACGGAGTTATCAACGAAACGCCGCGCTGCCTGGCGCTCAATGGTGCCCAGGTCATGCTGAATAGCCTGAATTCCTTTGCCACCGACGAGGCCTCCCTGCATATCCCGGTACGGGCGGCGGAGAACAAGGTCTTCGTGGTGGCGGCCAATAAGGTGGGACCACTGGTGCCCGAGGACATGATCGAGGCCATCAGTGCCGGCACCGGCATTCCGCTGGAGTTTCTCTGCGGCGCTGGCGAGAGTCAGGTGGTGGCGCCCGATGGCACGGTATTGGCTATGGCCTCCCGGGACCAGGCGGAATACGTGTACGCGGATATTGACGTGTTGCGGGCGAATAACAAGCGCAGGCCGGACGGCACCGACGTGTTCGCCAGCCGTCGGCCGCAGTTATACCAGGACATAGCGCGCGATCCATCACAGCAGACCCTGCCGACTATGCAGGGTGCGGCGAGTGCATCGGCTGCAGTGGTGCAATTGGCCCACGCGGCAGATATCGAAGAGGCCTGTGCCCGTGTTGCTGAAGCCGTGGCTGCGGGGGCGGAATTGATTGCACTGCCGCCTATGCCTGGTGACCTGGAGCAGTTGCAGCAGGCGGCCGCCTTTGGCGAGCAATTGCTCGCATCCCTGGCCGGCGTGTGTGCCGGAGCGCATGTGGCCACCGCGGTGGTACGTTGCAGCGAACGCGGTGAGTACCAGTACTGTGCGGTGCTGGTGGGCGCGGATGGCCCGGTACTGGTGCAGCCCCAGGTGCACCATTCGCAACGATTCGCCTTCAGTGCCCTGGTCGATACTTTTGCCACCGCGCAGTTACCCTGCGGCAGAGTGGCGGTCATTTCCTCCGATGACAGTCTTTATCCGGAGACTTTCCGCCTGCTGGCAATGGCCGGGGTGGAAGTGGTGCTGTTACCCCTGTCGCCACTGGAGGACTGGGAGTTGCACACCGGCTTGCTGGAGCGCTCCGCGGAGAACCGCATCAACCTGCTGGTGGCTCCGGATACAGTGCAGCACGGTCCCGGTTTTATCACCAGCCTGCAAACGGACTTTACGGTATTGACCGAGTGGCAGGAACGTCCTTTTGACGGCCTGCTAAGCCAGCCGGAATGGCATCGCTGTCCCGGGCAGCCCGGGGTCAGCCTGTATCCGGTGAGGCCGGCCAACGCGGCCAACAAGGTGGTGTCGCGCAACACGGATCTACTGACCGACCGGCCCTGGCAGCTCAGCGGCGCGATAGTCCGCTAGCGCAAGTGCAGGTTTCCCTGCCACACGGGCGTGCTTGAATTTGAGAATTATCAAGGTGGTGCTGTCGTGTGAGCGGCAGACTGGCTTCTATCGTCACGGTATAACCGTGACATGCACCCCGCGATCTGGCGGGAAATAAGAATACCAAGGAGAGTATTATGTCCGACCTCGAGGCATCCCTGCCGGGCAGGCTTTTTCACAGCACCCTGGAGCGACTCGTCACTACCCTGGGTCTTGAGGAGCAGCTCGATGATGCGGGCGGCCCCTACCTGCCGCTGGTCAGCCAGCTGCCCATGGTGCAGGGGGAGGTCGGTAATGTGCGCCTGTTCACGGGTGGCCCCTTGTTTCGCGTGGTGACCTGTTCACTGACCGTAGACCCTATCCAGCTGGATTCCCACATGCTGTTTGCCTTCACACCCGGCAGCAGCGCCGTACCGCATTTCACCCTGGATTCGGTGAAGGCCGGCGAGCACTTTGCGTTTCACCTGGACCTGATCCCCAGGCTCGATCTCGGCGCCAACCTGCAGTATATGGACGAGGTATTCGGGCCACTCACTGCAGCACATGAAGCCGGCAGTGCCATCGAGGGCTTGAGCAAGGCGCACCTGTCACCTCGGCAATACGCCATTATGTCACCCTGGATGCTGGCCAATCGCGCTTCCGAGGACGCATTCAGCACCATCGAGGCCACTGTCGAAGCCTACCAGCAGCACTGGTTCAAGCTGTTGCAAAGCGGTGTGTCCGCAGCAGCGCTTGAGGGCGTATCACCCACGGACTTGCAGCAGCGCAATCTGCGGAACAAGCGCATTATCTTTGATCCCGCGGTGGACCCCGTGTGGGAACGCATCACCGGCATGATCGGAGAAGAGGCGGTCGCCATCCAGCGCGCACTGCTGATCGGTGAAGACGAATGAGTACCCCAGCGGCGCATATTCCAGCCGCGGTTAATGAAGAGGACGGAACCATGATAAAACTGACAGGACAGGCCCTGATAGAGGATATGAGCCCTGCGGAAATTGCCCGTGCGGAAAAAGTGGAGAGCGTACTGCCTGCATTGCAAGCGGTCGCGGCAGAGGTGGATGCACGGGGTGAATTTCATGTGCCTCATATCCAGACCCTTAGCGAAGCGGGCCTGTTGGGCCTGATCGTGCCCGAGGAGTACGGTGGCCTGGGTGGTGGACTGCGCGATCTGTGCGCCGCGACTTTCAGCCTGGCAACAGCCTGCCCCTCTACCGCGCTCACGTTTTTCTTTCACTGCAGCTCAGCCTCGCGCGGACTGTTGGCACTGGAAGCACTTGAAGCCGGACTGTTCGACGACCATGAGGCGCCTGTTGTCAGGGCCTTTGCGGAACAGGTACTGCACACCATGGGGCGCGACGGCAAATGGCTGGCCAACTTTGCCAGTGAATCAGTAAAGTCGGAAAAAGCCGCCATCACTATCGGTACCACGGCGCGGGAAGTAGAGGGTGGATATGTGCTTAACGGTGTTAAGTCCTTTGGTTGTGCCACGGGTGTTGCCGATCGCTACCTGGTGACCGCCGGTCTGGAGGGCCACGAAACCGCAGCGGGCTTGTGTACCTTCTTTGTGGCGCGCGATGCCCAGGGCGTCAGCGAGCGGGAGCACTGGGATGCCATTGGCATGCGCGGCACCGCTACCCATGGCATCATCCTTGAGGATGTATTCGTGGCGTCATCAGACGCCCTGGCCATCCCGGGTGCGTTCACCCGCTGCATGCAAATGAGCCGTGGTAGCTTCGTGGGTAACCAGGTGGCGGGCATAGCCTGTTACCTGGGTGCCGCACACAGTCTTTACCAGTACACCATTGGCCAGCTGCGCAGCAAGAAATTCGCCGACAGTGACAAGTCGGTAGGCACCGCACCTTACCAACAGGAACTGATAGGCCATATGCTGGTAGAACTGGAAACGGCATCGGTCTGGCTGCGCCGCCAGATAGAGCTGGAGAGCAGTGAGAATCCGGTGTTGTCCAAGGATGAAGTGGTCAAGCGCTGGCGCCTGTGCAAGGGCGTGGTTGCCGAGGCGGCTTTTAACCTGGGTGCCTACTGCGTCAAGGCCTCTGGCACCGGGGGTGGTACCGGCAATCACGGTGTGCCCGCGCGAGCCCTGCGTGACCTGTGTATGGGCCTGGTGCAGGCGTTCCCCGCAGAGCGCGGTCGCCTGATGGCGGCACAAATGGAAATAGAAGGCAGTGAGCAGGCCCAGTTCGGTACCCGCTGATATGGCGATGCGGCAACAGGACCTGATCATTGCCGGGCGCCGTCAGGCCGCCTGTTCCGGTGCGGTGTTCGATGTGCTGGCCCCGGAGGACGAGCGTGTGCTGGCGCAGGTCGCAAGGGCTGATGCTGCCGATGTGAACCTGGCGGTGGCGGCTGCGCGCAAGGGGTTTACCGCCTGGTCGGCGCTGGCACCGAAGGAGCGCGAGGCGGCGCTGCTGCGCGCCGCCGATCTGGTGGCGGCGCATGGCGAAGCGCGACTGCTGGATACCCTGATCGATGAAAGTGGCAGCGCCATTACCAAGGCCCGTTTCGAAATCACCTATACGGTTGACCTGTTGCGCACCGCTGCCGGTGAGGCGCGAAGACTCTACGGCGACACCTTTCCCAACGATAACCCGCAGCGCCTGTCTATGGTGTTCCGGGAGCCCATGGGGGTGGTGGCTATTATTTCACCCTACAACGCGCCCCTGTCACTGCTCACCAAGATGACCGCTTTTCCACTGGCCGCGGGCAATAGCGTGGTAATCAAGCCCTCCGAGGAAACGCCCCTTACCGCCCTGGCACTTGGCGAGCTATTGGTGGAGGCGGGTATTCCCGGTGATGCCATTAACGTGGTTACCGGTTTTGGCGCCGACTGTGGCGCGCCGCTCACGGCACACCCGGACATTGATTGCATTGCCCTGACCGGATCCACCGCCACGGGGACCCTGGTAGGCGCGGAGTCGATGAAGCGCATGCGCCGCTGTCAGCTGGAGCTGGGCGGCAAGAGTGCGTTGTTGGTGCTGCGTGACGCGGACCCCGTGGCAGCGGCGAATATTGCTGCCCAGGGCATTTTTACCCACGCTGGCCAGATCTGTATGGCCAACTCACGTATCGTGGTGGAAAGACCGGTATACGATGCGTTTATCGCCGCCCTGAAGCAGGCGGCTGAGGCCATTCACCTGGGCGACCTGCGCGATGAACGCACCCAATACGGCCCGCTGATCAACCGCGCTGCCACGAATAAGGTGATGGGACATATTGAGCAGGCGGTGGCCCGGGGCGCCACGGTATTGACTGGCGCGGAGATTGAGCGCGGCCTGGTGATTCGTCCCACGGTACTGCTGGAACCTGATCGCAACAGCGCGGTATGGCGTGAAGAAAGTTTTGGCCCGGTGGCCTCGGTAGTGGCTGTAGAAAATCTCGATGAGGCAATTGCCGTTGCCAATGACAGCGACTACGGCCTGTCGGCGGCGGTGCTGACACACAATTTGCAGTGGGGTTTTCGCGCGGCTCGCGGTATCCGTTCGGGCAGTGTGCACATCGGTATGCACGCCTTCCAGAGTAATGCCCTGGCGCCCATAGGCGGCCTTGGGCTGTCGGGAATTGGCCGCAGTGGTGGCAAGTACAGCACCGAGGAATTTACCGAGCTGAAGTGGGTTAGCGTCTCCCTGGAGGATGACGGCTCGTGACCTCCGGGCTGCCTGTGAGACGTGCCTACCTGGATGTGTCTGGCAGGCAAGTGCATTATCGTACAGCCGGCAAGCCGGGGCTGCCCCGCTTGCTGTTGCTGCACCAGAGCCCCAGTTCCTCGGCGATGTATCAGGCACTGATGGAACAACTGGCTGATCGTTACCAGGTGTTTGCTCCCGATACCCCTGGCTTTGGCAATAGCGACACGCTGCCAGTTGCGCAGCACGAGTTGCAAATTGCCGACTACGCCAGGGCCATTCATGAATTTTGTAGCACCCTGGGCCTGACAGGTTGTTATGTCTTTGGCCACCACACCGGCGCGGCTGTCGCTGTACAGCTGGAACATGATTACCCCGGCACGGCGCAGGCAATGGCCCTCAGTGGCCCCACCTTGCTGACTGAAGAGCAGAAAATAGCCTTACCCGGGTCGGTCAAAGCACTACCCGCCGATGACCAGGGCTCGCATGTGCAAGCACTGTGGCAGCGTCTGCGCGACAAGGACCCTCAGGCACCCTCGTCGCTTACCCAGCGCGAGTTGCTCAGTGCTTTGGCCTGTGGCGAGTCTTACCTGGCGTCCTATGAAGCGGTTGCCCGGCAGGATTTTGCCGGCCAGTTGCCCGCTATTGCCTGCCCCGTACTGGTTTTTGCCGGGGATCAGGATTCGCTGTATGCGGCGGTGGAGCCGACACTTGCTCTATTGTCACAGGGGCACACCGTGGATCTGCCCGGTGGCGAGCGCACCTATGTATGTGACCGCCAGGCTGATATGGTGGCCGCCATACTGCATGATTTTTTTAACGCGAGCGGGAGTTAAGTCGATGGATCTGGAGAGAAACCAAATTGGCCTGGGGCGCAAACCGGCACTGATCGTGGTCGATATGATCAAGGGCTTTACCGACCCCGCTTGCCCCCTGGGATGTTCCTGTCCCGAAGTGGTAGAGGCTAATGCGCGCCTGTTGCGTGAATTTCACAGCTGCGGCCTGCCAGTGTATTTCACCACGGTGGTCTACCACGACGAAGACCAGGCGCGGGTATTTCGCGGCCGCATTAACGCGCTTAATGTGCTCACTCCGGATTCACAGTGGGTACAGGTGGATGAGCGCCTCGAGGTGCACGCCGGCGATGAATTGATTGAGAAGCAGTGGGCCAGCGCTTTTCATAAAACGGACCTGGATCAGCGTTTGCGCGCCAGGGGGGTGGACTCCCTGGTAGTGACTGGCCTGACCACCAGCGGCTGCGTGCGCGCCACTGCGGTAGACGGTTTGCAGTACGATTATCCGGTGGTGGTGCCCAGGGAAGCGGTGGGGGATCGCAACAGTGATGCCCACGACGCCAACCTGTTTGACCTGCATGCGAAGTACGCCGAGGTGCAATCCCTGGATGAAGTCATTGCGGCCCTGCCTTGTAACGGCGGCTGATGGATAATTGGAAAACGAAAGACATGAGTAGCAACATACCCGTAGTTATCGCCGGTGCCGGTCCGGTAGGTTCGCTGATCGCGCTGTACCTGGCGCAGCGCGACATTGCCGTTGTGTTGTTGGAAAAAGAAGCTGAATTGCCGGTGGATCTGCGCGCCTCTACCTTTCACCCGCCCAGCCTGGAAATGATAGCCGACCTGGGTTTCGGGGTGATCGAAGAGATGCTGGAGAAAGGCCTGAAGGCTGACCGCTACCAGTACCGCGACCGTCGCAGTGACGAGGTAGCCAGCTTTGATATGTCGCTGCTTGCCCAGGAAACGCGTTTTCCCTTTCGCCTGCAGCTGGAGCAGTACGAATTTACGCGCATTGTAAACGATAAGCTGGCGGCACTACCGCGGGCCGATGTGCGTTTTGCCCATGAAGTCACCGGCTTTACCCAGACGGATGATTATGTGGATGTACAAGTTGCAACGCCACAAGGCGAGCAGGTAATACGCGCGGATTTCCTGGTCAGCGCCGAGGGCGCACGCAGCTGTATCCGCAAGCTGGCGAATATCGATTATCTTGGCTTCACCTACGATGAGAAATTCCTGGTGGTCAGCACGGATTTTCCCTTCGAAGAGGTCTTTGACGACCTGTCCTGGGTCAATTACGTGTCGGACCCGCAGGAGTGGTGTGTCATTCTGCGCACCGAGAAAATATGGCGCGTGTTGTTTCCCACCACACCGGAGACCGCCGCGGACGAGCAGCGCCTGTTATCGGATGAATTCATTCAGGAGCGCCTGCACCATTTGTGGAATAAAGAGGGCGATTACGCCATCGGCCACCGCACCTTGTATAACGTCAATCAGCGGGTGGCTGAAACCTACTACCAGGGGCGGGTGGTACTGGCGGGGGATGCCTGTCATATCAATAACCCACTGGGCGGTATGGGTATGAACGGTGGCCTGCACGATGGCAACAACCTGGCCGCCAAGCTGGCGCGCATCATCAACGACGGTGAGGCGCATATCCCTTTATTTGATCACTACAATCGCCAGCGCCGTGATCTGGCCGTGCGCTTTGTGCAGGAGCACACCATAGCCAACAAGAAGCTGATGGAAGCCAGCGACGAAGAAACCCAGGTGGCGCGGCAGCGGATGCTGATGGACACCGCAGCCGATACAGAAAAAGCGCGGGCCTTTTTGTTGGAGCGGGCGATGATCAATTGTGTGCGCGACAGTGAGGCACTGGCGTGATGACGCAATGCCACAGCAAAACGACAGGAGTGAGACTATGACCATGCCACACAAAGTGCTGGATCTGTCCAGGACGCGGGATCGCGAGCAGCGTACAGACGGCCATCTCGACAACTACATTGGCCACCGGGCCAAGATCGGTGTGATCATTCCCTCCACCAACACATCCGTAGAGTACGATTGCCAGCGGGTGATTCCTCGCGGTGTCACCTGGCACTTCAGTCGCTTTATGATCGAGCACGCCGATCTCAGTGACGATGAGAATTTCATGAAGTTCCTGGATATGCTGCGTGACACCATCGGTGACTCTATCGCCAGCCTGATGACCTGCAAGCCGGATCACGTGATGATGGGTATGTCCGCCGAAACGTTCTGGGGCGGTATCAAGGGCAATGATGGTTTTGTCGATCGCATACAGGAAGCGGTGGGGCACGATACCGGACTGACCACCGGAGCCAATGCGGTCATCTCGGCGCTGGAGGCATTGGGCGTGCCAGGTAACGCCAATAAAAATATTGCCGTGCTGACACCCTACCAGCCTATAGGTGATAAGAACGTGCGCCTGTTCTTCGAAGATTCAGGCTATAACGTTAGGCATGTGGTAGGCCTGCGCTGCGAGAATGCACACGATGCGATCGCGCTGGTGCCGGAACAGCAGGTGATGGACGTGGTGCGCCAGGTGGATGGCGACGATATCGACTGCATCATCCAGGTCGGCACTAACCTGTCTACCGCGACGACCTTTCCCGTTATCGAAAAATGGCTGGCCAAACCGGTGCTGCCTATCAATATTGCCACCGCGTGGCACGCCTTGCGCAGTTGTGGCATTAACGATCAGTACGACCACCTGGGTCGCCTGTTCGAAGAGCACTGAGAATCTTCGGGGCGCGTCGCGCTGCCACCCTTGAGTCGCGCATAGCGCACCGGAACCCCCGCTTATGTTAATTGTTTTCCTGGTTATCGTGCTGGACCTGATCGGCTTCGGCATCATGGTGCCTATTCTCGCTTACTACGTGGTGCAGTTGGGCGGTGGGCCGGAGCTTGCTACCTTCTGTATGGCGCTCTATGCCATCGGCATGTTGATTTCCACGCCCATCCTCGGGCGACTCAGCGACTTTTATGGTCGCCGTCCCATACTGATGCTGAGTATGGTTGGGGCTATTATCGGCTACCTGATGCTGGGATTTGCCGAGTCCCTGTGGGTGGTGGCACTGTCGCGCCTGCTGGCGGGCTTGATGGCGGGAAATATTGCCGCTGCCCAGGCTTATATCACCGACATAACTTCTGAGGAAAATCGTGCCAAGGGTATGGGCCTGATAGGTGCAGCCTTCGGTCTTGGGTTTGTTATCGGCCCGGCCCTGGGTAGCTACCTGGCGGGCGATGATTTTGCTACAGCCAATCTGTTCCTTCCGGCCATGGTATCTGCAGGTATGTGTGCCGCGGCTTTCATGGCAATTATTTTCCTGCTGCCTGAGAGTCTGAGTAAAGAACACCGGCAGGCTTTGCGTAAGCAACCACACCCCGGGCGGCTAAGCCTGGTGCAGCAGCTGTGGAATCGGCCGTTGATCCCACATTTTCTGGTTGGCGTGCTGATCTACAACACCGGTGCCGGGCTGGTGGAGTCAATTTATCCCCTGTGGGTGCGAGATACGGGTATCGCCATGGGGCCCAGGGACCTGATGCCGCTGCTGCTGGTGAGCGGTGTGGTGTTATCGGCAGTACAGGGTGGTTTGATCGGCCCGCTGACACGGGCTTTTGGCGAGCATCGCCTGTTCCAGACCGGGGCTATTGGCTTTGGCCTGGCAATGGTGTGTACGGTGATTGCCGGAGAAAATGGCAGCTACTATGGCGCCATGGCAGCCCTGTCATTCCAGTCGGCTTCGGCTGCCCTGGTGCTGACTTCGATGCAAAGCCTGGTATCCCAGTGTGCCGGTCCCACTGAACGCGGCATGGTGCTGGGCGTATACTCTTCCGCGGGAACCCTGGGCCGGGTTATAGGTACGCTGGTCACAGGCGTGATCTTCGCCCATATACATATTGAAAGCCCCTATGCGTTCACCGTAGTGATCATGCTGTGCCTGTTCTTCCTGGCACGCAGCGTGCAGTCACACTGGCAGTTGCACCGGGGCGATTAAGCCGGACGCTGCGGCCCCTACGCCGAGCGCCCGGTCTTGTCATTGATCGGCGTCTTGTACAGAAAAACAATGCAGGCAATGTAGGTGATCGCTACCACGCTCATTGCGATGGGGTGCACGTCAGCGCGCAGGTAGAACTCATAAAGAACCTCATAAAAGGCCAGTGTTTCCGGAATGAACCAGGCCACACCCACCGCGCCAATACCGTAGCGAATTGACAAGCCTACCTCGCGTTGCTGGGTACATTTGTACAGCAGGTACAGTCCCCAAACAGAGACCAGTGCGCATAATGTGTAGGTGACAGGGTGGTACAGTCCAAAAATGCGTGGGTCGATGACGGTGATCATCAGCACGTACATAAACCAGGTGACAAAGAAATATTCAAAGGCGGCTACGCGCGAAACATTGGGGCGGTATCCCTGGGTTGGCTTGCCAATGGTTTCCACCAGGCCGATTCTGCGGCGGATCCAGAGCAGCATGCGGCAACGCACGTCTTTGTTAAGCATAATAAAAAACAGCGTCATCACGCAGAAAACGCCGCTCATCTGCAGGAAGATATGTTCTCCCAGCAGACCGGCCATCACATTCCCATCTTCGGGGATGGCTGGAGGTATTTGCGCTGTACCCGCTAATAATGGCAGCCCAGACTCAAACCAGGACATCCATATCAGCACGGCACCCAGGTAACCCAGTAAAGAGCCTTTTACCTCGTCGCGGTTCATCCCGCGCAGTATCAGCCATACGCCGATACAACCAACGAGTGCCGGCACCACCCATTTCCAGGGTGCTGGCAGCACATAAATATTAATGACGGTGTAGGTGTGTGCCAGCATTTTTTCGCACATCATCATCACTACAATCACGCAGCCCAGTAGCGGCGCTTTGCGCAGGGATTGTGTAAAGCTGCTGTTGGCTGTGGTATCGGCGGTTGTATTCATAGGTTTTTTCTTGAGGCTGATGGCTGTCTGCTATAAAGTATTAATAATATATCAATAGGCCTTTATCGGCAATTACATGCAGGTGTTTTTTCATGTTAAACAAAACAGTTATTGTCTCGCTGACCCTGATTGCTGCAGCGCACATCAACTCTATGGCTGTGGCGCAGGAGTTGGCAGCGGAAGACTATTGTCAGCGCGCCCAGCAAATTGTCGCCCAAACGTCTGCGCTAGCGGTGGTAGAGATCCCGGATAACCAGGAGGCCTTTGTTAAATCCAAGGCCACGCTGAATCCACTGACGGTACAGCAGTACCTGAGCAACCCCGTGTCTGAGGAGAACGACCTGGCGAGGGTGGTGTCTTGCAAGATGAAGACCGCTGAGCGCATCAATGCCGCGCAGCCTGTGGCCGTCGGTCAGCCTGCTATTGCAGGTGGTGATGGCAGCTGCCAGGCAGTACACAGCTATTGGTTGGAGCAGTTGTACGCGAAGATTCCTGCCCGGCAGCGGGCGTTTGCGCCTGAGCAATTGGTGATAGATGAGGAAGAGCTGACCTTTATAGGGCCAATGTGGCTGCGCCCGTGGCCATTCGAGCCGCTGTATCGCGCTGATGACGGCGTGATTCATATACGTTCAAAAGCGCTTTATGTGCCCTTCTCATGGTGGATACCCATGCCCGACCGCTTCAAGGGCACCTACTATTGCCACCTGATCTCCCCCGATTACCTGGAAGCCCTTGTCCGCGGGGAGATCCAACCAGACCTTTAAAAGGTTCCTCGCATGTTGGTTGGCTAAGGGATCTTTAGGGCTATGCGGCCAGCTCGATCGCGGTATACCCCCGGCGTTCCGAAACCCAGTCACTTCGGTGGTACACCGCGATCGAGCTGGCCTTTTTCCAGCAATAACCCAGGCATCCACTACCTGGTTCTGTCGCCACTCGCCCAACGACCTTGGAGCTGTGCAAAAACAATAGATAGTGTCAGTTCGAGTAATGAAGGAAGGAGGTCGGCCACATTGGTGTGTACACCCGAAGTGCCTGGGGTTCGAAACGCAGGGGGTATAAGCCAATGTGGCAGACCGGCTGCACTCAAATCGTCAACACCTTCTAGCCCACGCCGATGCGCTATGAGCCAGTTAAAGAGCCGCTTTGGCGGGGTTTGGCTTAAAGATTGACAATTGTCATGACCGCCAAATTTGCCCCAGTATATAAAATGCCCACAGTAGTTTGTGGAGAGCGGTAGATGCTGCCCCAGGGATTCCTCGGTACTCGCGGGGACATATTGATGGACCTGGTGGTCCTCTCGTTTTTGGTGATTTTGCCGGTACTGGTGATCTCCTGGCGAGCTGCCCGCGGTGGCAATTATAGCCAGCACCGAGCGATACAGATATCCCTGGTTTTGGTGTTGGCGGTTGCGGTCGGGTTATTTGAGTTGGACCTCAAGCTCTCTGGCGGCATCTTTGAGTTGACGCGAGAGAGCAGCTACGCCGGAACGGCACTGCTCAATGGACTGATCTACGGTCATACGCTGGTTGCTATTGGATCAACCCTGGTATGGGTGCCCCTGGTGATCGTGTCGCTGCGTAAGTTCTCCAACCCGCCGGTGAGCAATGCCTTCGGGCCTGCCCACAGGATGTGGGGCCGTTTGGGTATGTTGCTGATGATGGCCTCGGGTCTGTCGGCAGTGCCGCTGTATTACCTTGGGTTTGCTGTTTAGTGTTGGTTTGCATGATGACAAAGAGAAACGATGGATAATTATCAGATAGCGCACAGAGCCCAGATCGGCGTGGTTATTCCGTCTACCAATACCGGCGTGGAATACGATCTGCAGAAGTTTAACCTGGACGGTGTGACCTGGCACCCGTCGCGTTTCTGGATCGAGTTGCGCAACTGGGCCGATGAGGTTGAGTCCACGGGTGATGATACCGATACCGTCTTTGAGCGCTTCCTGGACATTATGCGCGGTGAGATTCCTGTTGCTCTGCGCAATGTCATCTCTGCCAAGGTCAGCCACATCATGCTGGGTATGTCGGCGGAGACCTTCTGGGGTGGCGAAGAGGGCAGTATCCTGTTCGAAAAAGGCATACGCGAGCACATCGGTGACCTGGGGTTGACCACGGGCGCGGAGGCCACGCGCAAGGCGCTGGATTGTTTCGGGGCAAAAAGCCTGTCAGTGATCACGCCCTACCCGCCGGTGGGGGACGACAATGTACGGCGGTATTTTGAAGAAATTGGCTATACGGTAAAGCACGTCAAGGGCCTGAACAGGCCATCGGCCACCGCCATAGCCGAAACCACGCGCCAGGAGGTATTGGCGGCGGTGCGGGAAGTAGACGGCGACGACGTGGATGCCATTGTGCAGTGCGGCACCAACCTGTCCACTATTGACCTGTTCCCGACACTCGAGCATGTGCTGCAAAAGCCGCTCATTCCCATCAATGTCGCCACCATCTGGCATGCGCTGCGCGCCTGTGGCGTCGACGACAAGGTGACGGGGAAAGGTCGTTTGCTGGAAGAGTTTTGAGTACCAGAATTTGCAAAAGTACTATTGCTATAACATTGTTGCTTTATCGTACAAGCGTTGCTATTGTTCGCTGGAAATACAATAAAAAACATATGTATTCCGGTTCTTAATAATCGCGCCGTGCACAATATTTAGAAATTGAATTACTATCCTTTTTGGGGGTTGATATGTTCCACAAGAAAAAACTAGGTGTCGCTGTAGCCGCTTCCGTCCTGCTGTTTGGCGGTCAGGCTCAGGCGGAAACGCGGGATGTCTCCGCCTTGCGCGGAGATGACTTCCAGCTCGAGGAAGTATTGGTCACCGCGCGGAAAAAGGTCGAGAACCTGCAGACGGTGCCTATCGCCATTGACGCATTTTCCGCGGAAATGCTGGATGAGAAGGCGATCAATACCCTGGAGGGTATCGCCAAGTATTCCACCAGCCTCACCTTTAACCAGGGCGTACTGCCTAACGATACCCGACCGGTCATTCGTGGCCTGAATATCAACCGCGGCCGCCCCAATGTAGGTATCCTGGTAGATGGTATCGATATCTCCTCCGAGACGCTGACCGTAGCCGGCGGTGGTGCCACACTGAACGTGGGTCTGCTTGACCTGGAGCGTATCGAAGTCATCAAGGGACCCCAGAGTGCAACCTATGGCCGCTCGGCCTTTGCCGGCGCAGTGAACTATATCACCAAGCGTCCTGTGGCCGACAAAGGCGTATACGGCTATGTCGAGGGCGAGACTGACGAACACGGCTACTGGCAGGGCCTGGGTAATGTCTCCTTTGGTATTACTGAAAATCTGGCTATAGGCCTTACGGTACTGAAATCAGATTTTGACGGTTACTACGAGAACCCCAATACCGGCGGCGATCTTGGCGGTGTTGAGTCGGACGGTGCGGCGATCGCCCTGAACTTTATCGGAGAAAATGATTTCAGCGCGTATATACGCGCCGAGTACTCCGACGACAAGTATACGCCCCGTGCGGTCGTGCAGCGGCAGTCCTTAAGCAATGTGAGTGAACCTGGAGATTTCTTCCTGTTCGGCAGCCTGGGACCCACGGCAGCCAATCTCGCAATACCCGGCGGTGCACGCGGGTTGCCCGAGTCCAGCCAGGCTGAATGTGATGGGGCCAAGCCATTTACCTACCTGGTAGGCATACCTCCCGTTTGCGGATCAATGTTAGTAGGTGACCAGGGTAAAGCCAAGGAGCGGGAAATAGATCAATCCCCCAATCCAAGAAACGGTAAGGATTTTGATGGCACCAAGGTAGAGAATACCCGAGTCACGATGGAACTGGATTGGCAGATAGGCGAAGTGCAGGTAGTGTCTCTGTCAGGCTACACCGATAACGATACATCAGTATCGGAAGATTTTGACCTTACCAATTTTGACCTGGAACAGTTTGATTCTGGGATTCCGGGCTTTGGTTCCGCCAACTTTGCTCCATTCTATATAGGGCCGGTAGAAGCCAATATATCCCAGTTGGGTGTTAATGCCGATTCACAAACGTCATTTAGTTATGACCAGTACTCCCAGGAGTTTCGCTTCACCGGTGTTATGGGCAACCTCGAATGGATGGTCGACCTGCTCTACTGGAAGGAGGACATGGATGCGGTGATGAACCAGCAGTGGTGGGCTCGCGAGACAATGGACACGGATTACTGGAACTCTTCAATATCCGCCAACGTACTCCCTTTTCTATGCTCAGTACCTGGCGATGTGACTACCTGCTTTGGTTTCGATGGCCTCACTGAGGAGGCGACGCCGTTACCTATTCCAATCAATCGTGACACAGAGCACTGGTCTGGCGCTCTCTCATTTGTCTATAACTTCAATGACAATATTCGTGCCACTGTTGAGGGACGTTACCTTGACGAGACAATCGATTACGAGGGCCTGCCTCTCGATGTCCTTTTCAACGGTTTCTACGGGCTGCCCTACGTCGATCCCAACACCGGTATTCCGGGCGAGCCGCAACTGCAGAAAGAGACCGTCGACGAGACAGAATTTGTGCCACGTTTCAGCGTCGACTGGCAGATTACCGATGATGTATTCACCTATGCTTCAGCTGCCAAGGGCTTCAAGCCGGGCGGCATTGCTACTACTGACGGTAACGGCGATATAACTGAAGGACATTACAAGCCTGAGACCTTGTGGGCCTACGAAATTGGTGTCAAAAGCGATTTTCTGGGTAATCGCCTGCGCCTGAACGGTGCCGCGTTTTATTTCGATTACACCGACCAGCAGGTGCCGTTCTTTGTGACTAACGCCGCAGGTATTAGTAATGTGTCCGTGACCAACGCCGGTGAAAGTGAGGTTTACGGTATTGAGATGGAGGCCACCTATCGCCCCTCTGAGAACTGGATATTTATGGCGGGCTGGACCCACGTCGAAACCGAATTCAAGGACTTTAATATTAGCGATGTTGGCGTCCCCGGAACCTACGATTTGATACAGTCCGGTAACGAAGAGGGCGACTTCAGTGGCAAGGAATTCACCAATACGCCTGAAGACGTCGTCATGGCTTCAATTCGCTATGAGGGACAGTTCGCTTTTGCAGGTGGTATGAACTACTTCACCGAGTTATTCGGGAACTATCAGTCCAAGCAGTATCTTGATCAGGGTAATTTGTCCTATCTAGATGATACCTTCCGGGTTGACTTCAGCGCCGGTATTTCAAATGAAAACTGGCAGGTTACCGCGTATGTGGACAACCTGACTGATGAGGACGACGTGCAGTCCGGCTTGGGTAATGTGAGTTATGGCTTTCTTTCCAGTGGTCAGATTCCTCCCTTTGCCGCCAACCTGACGCTTCCGAATCCCCGCACCTTCGGTATGCGAGCTCGCTATAAGTTCTAGTCCATACCAGGCTATGACAAAACCGCGCTACGGCGCGGTTTTTTTTGGTCTATCGCATAGTGGCGGGACGGTCGGATATAAAAAGTTTAGCGCTATTATGCGGCCAGCTCGATCGCGGTATACCCCCGGCGTTCCGAACCCCAGTCACTTCGGTGGTACACCGCGATCGAGCTGGCCTTCTTCCAGTATTACCCCAACTATCCACTACCTGGTTCTATCGCTACGCTTCGCCGGTGCGCGTTCACCCACTAGCGCCTGGCTGCTGACAAAGGCGCTGATTTCCGCGATGCCCATGACGCCCAGAAGAGCCATGACCCAGGGTGCGGTGGGGTCGTCGACAAAAAACATGGACAGATACACAAGCGCTGCCAATCCCGAGGCAAAAGTAACCGCGCGTACCCGGCTGATTTTGTCGCTGAGAAGGCTGCGGCGAAATACGCCAGCAGATGTCGCCGTCGCACGCCCTCGGTCAGGTCAATCCCAAGGAAGCGCGTCATGGCTTAGTCCTCCTGCTGGCGACGCTGCATCTGCTCGCTGCCCATGCGAATATTGAGCATGGTTTCCACCTGGTCGGCGCCAAACACCTGCTCCGCCAGTTTGTTCATCGGGTCCCTGGCATAGCCCAGTTCACGCACCTTGAAATCGTAGTCGCGCAGTTCGCGGCGTTGCTCCTGTGGCACTGGTGCGGCAGCGTCCAGCCAGCCCAGCCAGTGCTCCAGCATGCGGTAGGCGTAGCTTTCCAGCGTATCGATATTGTCGTCAGTGAGGTCACCCATCAGGCTCTGGGTAGAGGGGTTGGTGAGTGCGCGCATATAGGTGCCGTGGCTTACCGACCACTGGAAGGCGGGGTCGCCGCGCAGCGCCAGGTACTCCTCGTTAATGGTGCCGTAATAGCGATCCAGGTAGTCGGTGTCCACCATCAGGTTGCGCCGCGGGGTGAAGTCGAAGTAGAAGAACAGCTTGGGTATGGTGCCGAACACCATGATGAAATGCGGTACGTCGGTTTCCTGCCCCAGGAATGCGGTAGCGTTCATATCCAGAATGCTGGCCTTGCGATTGCCCAGCCAGGAGTTTACCAGCCAGTCACAACCCTGGCCGCTCCAGGCCTGCATGGAGCCCTCGAATTCGCCATTGGGCGAGGTGTAGTAGTTGCGGTCCGCGCAGTTGGGCTCCGGCGCCAGCTCGGGAAAGCGTGTGGCGATGCGCGCCTTGATATCACTGAGAATGCCCCAGCAGCGCTCCCAGGCTTTGCTGACGTCCACATCCGGGTTTTCTGCGAGGAACTGGTCAATGGTCTTGGTATCTGTGCTCATGTCGTGCCTTGGTATCCAGGTGAAGTGTTAAAGCCCAAAGGCCTCGAATTGGTCGGGACGTTTTTTGATCATGCCGCGCAACATGCGGCCAGCCATTTTGGGGCCGTTAAGCCAGCGGATTTTTGTGCCGCTTTTATCGGTGGCGAGAATGTTGTCTACCAGGAAGGGCGCTACGGTTTCCACCGTGTCTACCAGGTTATTCATCATCTTGCGCGACTTTTGGAAATTCTCCATGTTGGCGCGCGCCTCGCGCACCACGGCTTCAGTAATGATCATGCCCGGGCGAATCTTGGCGACGATAACCGGGGTGTCTGCCAGTTCCTTTACCAGCGCGTTAGTAAAGTAATCCAGTCCGCGTTTGGTGGTGCCGTACAGGCCCAGACCGGGGAAATATTCGCCGTCACTGCCTCCGCCCAACACGTTGAACAGTTTGCCCTGGCCCTGGGCCACCATGCCGGTGGCAGCCACGCGGCTGCCATTGATGGTACCCAGCATGTTGGTGCGCACCATGGTTTCGATTTCTTCCTGGGGTATTTCCAGTATCGGCCATACCGTGCGCGCCAGGCCTGCGTTATTGATCCAGATATCCACACTGCCGAAAGAGCTTACTGCCAGATCCCACAGTGCCTGCACCTGGTCACTCTGGGCTACGTCACAGGTTTGTCCCGCCGCTTTGCCCGCTTCTGATGCGAGTGTTGTCAGGGTTTCCGTCACCCTCTGGGCATTGCGTCCGGCGATAACCACGTCGTGCCCGCGGCGACAAAATTCCACCGCCAGCCCCCGTCCTATGCCCTGGGTACTGCCGGTAATGACAACCGTACTCATGCCTCGTGACCCTGCAGCAGTGCAGCGTTGGGATCTGGGTGGGTCACCCGGTAGCCAGTCGCATAAATTTTTTCAGCGGATATCTTCTTCAGGGGGGCTTTTATCTGGTCCAGGAATTCCAGCGGAGCCAGGTCAATGGTGGCACAAATGGCATCAAACACCTGCTTGTTGGTACCCGGCAGGTTGTCGTTGTCACAAACATTGAAAATACCTTGCAGGTCCTGCTCCAGGGCATGGATGACCGCGTTCACCACGTCTTCGAAATGGATGGCGTACAGGGGCGCCGCCGCGCTGAATATGGCCTTGCCCCCAAAGTA
>Ga0316191_10000105_pt1 | contig 44515 bp, 36 predicted proteins | sample Eddworburr2cm_MG_FD_204928 | JGI IMG/M metagenome (GOLD analysis project Ga0316191, IMG submission 204928) | Coastal sediment microbial communities from Maine, United States - Eddy worm burrow 2 cm | ecosystem: Environmental > Aquatic > Marine > Coastal > Sediment | place: USA: Maine...
TTCACCGGACCTGGGATTGCGACGACCTGGCAACACTCGTGCGGATCCTGCTGCGTAACAAGGACGTTCTCTACGGGATCGACAACGCCTGGGCGACGCTGTCAAAGCCGGCACTAAACCTGGCACATGCTCTCAACCGCAACAGCATTGCCGGCAGCCGCAAGAATATCTCCGCCCACTATGACCTCGGCAATGACCTGTTTTCCCTGTTTCTCGACCAGACCATGATGTACTCGTGCGCGATTTTCGCGCCCGGCGTCACCTCGCTAAAGGAAGCTTCGGACTACAAGAATGACCTGATTTGCCGCAAGCTGGATCTCGGACCCGACGATCATCTTCTGGAAATCGGCACCGGCTGGGGAGGCTTTGCCGTGCACGCGGCGCGCCACTACGGGTGTCGGGTCACAACGACGACAATCTCGAAGGAGCAAAACGCGCTGGCGCGAACGCGCATCGAGGCGGCTGGCCTCTCCGAGCGAATAACCCTGCTGCTTCAGGACTACCGCGATTTACAGGGGCAATACGACAAGATCGTATCGATTGAAATGATCGAAGCGGTCGGGCACCAGTATCTGGATACATATTTCCAGCGCTGTAGCGATCTGCTGAAACCCGACGGGCTGATGCTCCTGCAGGCGATCACGATCAACGATCAGCAATACGAGGCGGCGCGCAAAACCGTCGACTTCATCAAGCGTTTCATCTTTCCCGGGAGTTTTCTTCCCAGCGTTACCGCCATGTCCGATGCACTGACGCGGATGACCGACATGAGGGTTTTTCATATCGACGACATCGGTCCACACTATGCCGAGACGCTGCGTCACTGGCGCGCCCGTTTCGTGGCCGAGCGTGACAAGGTCCGCCGTCTCGGCTATCCCGAGTCGTTTGTTCGCATGTGGGAGTTTTATCTGTGCTACTGCGAGGGTGGTTTCGACGAGCGTCACATCAGCGACGTCCAGATGTTATTGGCAAAACCGGGCAATCGGCGCGCGCCCCTGGTCAATGCGCTGTCCGTGATTTCCTGATCTGAGGGCGCGCCGGATCCGGGCGCGTTGTGTCCGGGCCGAGTTTAGGAACCGCCGTCCGCGGAGCTTGCCTCCGCCTGCGGTTCCGCTTCGAGCCGCCGCTGCCGCAGCTCCTCCTCCAGGCGCCGGATGCGCTCCTCCAGGTCCGTCGATTTGGTCGCAGCGGCCGCGGCCGTATCGGCTGCGGGCGGCTGCTCCGATGTGACGACGGCACTCCCGGCAGGGGCAGTGTCGGTCCACTCCAACTTTGCGGACTGCCCGTCCTGACCCAACTCCGCGCCGCCCGCTATACCGCTTTCGATTCCTTGCGCAGTCTCGGCGAAAACCTGTCCACCATAGACATCCAGCTCGCGCGCGCGTTGCTCGGCCTCATGTGCGCGGCGTAACGCTTCTTCCCTTTCCTGCCGCAGGCGCAACGATTCGCGTTTAGCATCGAACTGCTTTTTGCGTTCCTCGGCCAGTTCCATCTCGCGCTGACGCCAAAGTCTCTCAACTGCCTTGTTGGCATTACTGCATTCGCGTTTTTCGAAATCCGTTGCGCTGCCCTTGCTGTTGCACCGCGACAGGGTCGCATCGAGTATCACGCGATCAGCCATGAACTCAGCGACCGTACGCGGCGGCGGCGGTTCCGCACCGCACGCACACAAGAAAACGAATACTGGCAGCAAACGTAGCGACTTCACTTAATCTAGCCTCTTAACGGCCCACCGGGCTTATGTGAACTCTACCGAAACGGAAACGCCGTAACTTGCGCCAGTTCGCAGTTTCAGGAATTTGCTACGGAGCCTGCACCCGCTTCATTTCGATACCGCCATCACTGGCAACGGTCAATCCGAGACGCCTTTGCCACAGTGTTCGCAATGCCCCGGGCTCTCCGGAAACCCCATTCAAGGATGACCCGTCCAGACCCAGCACTACCGGCGCGGCGTCCGCCGACACAGGCGGGAATACCAGGCTCTCGCCGGCGCGATCGGCAAAACCGGGCATCCCCGTGGAAACCCCGTTCTGCGGCAAACTGACGCGGGTGAGCGGCCCGGACGGCGTCAACGCGACGAGATGGAGCCAGCCATCGGTGCGCACCAGAATTCCGCGCTGGTTCGGACTGAAACGCCCATCCAGCATCCTGCCTCCGAGGCGCTGGGGCTGACCGAGCTGACGCGGCTCGCGCCAGTCCCACAGCACAAGAGATCCATCCTCGCGCGCGGTCAGCAATCTGTCGTCGATCGGCGCGAAGCGCAGGGCCGCAAGCCGCGCACCCACGCGGAGGCGACTGATAACCTCGCCATCGGCAATCGCCCGAACCTCGACCGCACCGTCGGGAACCTGCAATGCGACAAACTTTCCATCGTCGCTCAACGTGATTGCCGTAGACTCCTGGACGGAAGCGAGATCCATCAGAATCGTCCCGTCCAGCGGGTTCCACACCCTGCTTCCGTACGCGCCCACCGTCAGGAACGCGTCGCCGTGAGTGCTGATCTCCGCGCGGCTTACGGGACCCAAATCGTTGCGAAACTCCACGTCGCCGGGCGTCTCGGTGGCCATGTCCCATAGCCTGAAACTGCCATCTTCCGCGGCGCTGAAGAGCCTTCTGCCATCGCCCGAGATGTGCAGGTAGTCGATATCCGCCGCGTGCGCCGGAACCGGTTCGGATACGGAGAGCAAATTAGCGTCCGCACGGCGGCCAAACACGACGGACCCGCCTTTCGAAACCACGAATATCGCGCCGTCCGGGGTTATCGCCGATGCCTCCCTGTCCAGCATACGGCTGGCATCGTCTCCGCCCGGGTCCGCGGTGCCCCAGACGCGGATAATTCCATTGCGCTCGGCACTGAGCAGAACTGGCGCGGAACCGGCCAGCGCTGCCATCACGGTCGGCACCGCCGCCCGCTCGATCGACGTTGCATGGCGGAGCTGCGGCGTGATGGCGCGGCCAGCGCCAAGATCAACCAGTTGCGCAGCAAAGGCTGATCGCCAAACCAGGAATTGCCCCGGGCCGCCACCAACCACCAGCAACTCAGGATAGGCATGCGGCAGGCGTTGCAGTGAAGTCACAATATCCGCGACTCCCATACGCAAATCCCAGGCACGCAAAAACCCATCCCGAGCGGTGGCCGCCAGCCAGTTACCGCTGCTATCAAAGGACATCCTGGTCAGCGCGGTATCCTGAAAAGACTCGGTCAGCGTGATCTCCTCAGCGATGTCCCATACCCGCAGCAGACTGTCACGCGCCATCGCGGCAAGACGCCGTCCATCCGGAGCAAGACAGATTTCGGTAAGCTGCGCCTCGGTCGTTATCTTCGCTATCGCCTGATCCGTGCCCACTTCGAAAATATCAACGGTCGTACCGCCCTCCGCCGGCGCATAGGCAAGCGCAAAAAACCTGCCATCCCCGGACACTGCAGGCGGCACGACGAATGCGCCTTGCGGGCGAACCTCCATTTGCATCCTGCCGCGGCGTGTGTCCCACACTTCGGTCGCGGCATTGTCGGTAGCGGTAACCAGCAGCGCGTCCCCGCCAAGCATGAAACTCATGACCGAACTGCCGGTGCGTTCGGGAATCTGTGTGAGCAGGCGCCCGCGCTCGACGTCCCAGGTGGTAATCTGACCACGCCCGAGATCGTTGATTGCAGTCGCCGCGGCGATCCGCCCGCCCGGGCCAATCAGCACCCTGACGTTTTCCGTCGACCGGGGATCCGGCAGTAGCAGGCCGCGCTCCAGTTTATCCGCTACCTCGGCAATCGCTTTTGGGGTGAATTGCAGACCCCAGGCCTCGAGCGTGCCGGTGACACCGGTTCCCTGGTCCTCCACCGAAAGTGTCCAGACACCGTTGCGCGGGTCGCCACGCAGGATTTGCAACTGCGGGTGGGTCCCCGTATTGAAGGCGAAAGTGGCAGTATTAAAAATGTAGTCAATGTCGCGTGCTTCATCGGCGCGCGAGAGATCCAGTTCTATCGCCTTGCCAGACGGACTGGTCAGCACTAAATACAAGTCCGTCGGCCGCGAATGATTGACGGTGACCGTAAGTTCGATGGTATTGAGTTTTCCCTCCTGTGCAATCTCCAGCCGGCGCGTGAGCGGAACGAACTCCTGGGCCAGCAATGCACTGCCGCTAATACTCTGGGGCTCATCGCTCGCCACGCTCCACCGTCGCACGAGATTGCCATCGCTAAGCGTTGTCACGGTTGCGCCATCGTCGCTAAGCACCGCATTCTCGAGATTACCGCGTGGCCGAATCGTTGCCTGCAGATGCGGAAAGTCGCGGCCAAGCAGATCATAGAGACGGCCGCGTTCGCCTTCGTCACCGGCGGCGAGTGCCTCCAGCCGATAAAGAATCGCCTCATCGCGTTTTTGCAACGCCTCCACAGCATGGGCACGGCGTTGCCAGTACGCTGCAAGCAGACCACCGGCGAGCGCTTCCCGCCCCTCAAGCGCCGCCAGCTGCCGCAACGATTGCTGAGCGACGGTGAAGTCATCGGTATTCGACATGCGACGCTCGAGAAATGCCGCCAGCAAGCGGTCGGCAGTGCGCCCAAACCCCGGAATCCGGCGCAGCGAGGCGTAAGCATCCATCGCCACACGATCGTCCTCGGTCGCGATGCTCAGTGTTTCGACATAGGGCCGCGGCAACACCTGCGTGTACCACAGCGGTAACAAGACCGCGAACACCACACTCGCGGCAAACAGCGCCACGACTCGCCACTTGAAAGGGAGGCTCTGATTGACCCAGCGCGCCGTGAAAACCTCCGCATAGACTTTGTTTCGAATCTGCAACCTGCCATCGGCACCTACCGTCGTCAGCCCCGAGAGTTCCAGCGAGCGATGTAACTGCGAATGCGGGTCCCAGGTGATCCGTGCGCCTTTGCAAAGGCGGCCATATAGGGTCAACAGCGTATCGGCCTTGTCGCCGCCCTCCAGCAGCCGCACCCTTATCGCGTTCAGGTGAGGTTCGTCACGCAGACAATTCGGTGCGAGGAAGAGCCGTGTTGCAATCTGATCGACGCTCTCACACCCGGTTTCCTTGTCCCGGGATCGCGCGACCGACCTGCACAGTTTCTGAGTCAGATACGGCTGCCCGCCGGTCCATTCCAGCACGCTGTCGAGCAGGCTGCGTTGCAGGCCCGCGTCTGCCCCCAGGTGTGGGGCAAAATGCTCGATCTGTGCGAGTTCGAAATCGTCAAGCTGAATGGCATTACTGACCTGGAACAGACCACTCGACGGGTCCGGCTGTAGCTGCCCTGGGGTCGCGACACCCAGCAACGCAAACGTCAGGCGGAGAAAATCCGGCTCGGTCGCACGGCGATCGTGACAAGCGCGCAGGCTGTTGAGAAACTCGCTGCCGTAAGGCAAGCCAACCAGGGTCTCGAGATCGTCGAAAAAGACCGCGACCGGTGCCGTGGTATTGGCGAGCACGACCTCCCAGAAAAACTCCACCAGCCGCTCCGGGTTCGGCAGGTTTTCCTTGGCCCGCCACCACGCCTGCAGATCGACCTTCAGACGCAGGTCGCGGGCGATTCGATAGGCTAGCCCGTAATACCAGCGCCGCGGTGCATATTGTTTGTCGGGGCTTCCGATCTGGGTCAGATCGACTACCGCAACCAGCCTTTCTTCCTCGCGCAACTGGCGCGAAATTCGTGCGACCAGGCTGGTTTTTCCGCTCTGCTTCGGCGCAAGCACATGGCAATGATCGCCGCGTTCGAGATGATCGCGCAGCAGCTGGTCCGCGGCGCGCACCGCGTAACAGTCCCGATCCGGCTGTACCGGACCGCCGACAACGAAGAACTCACCGTTGCTGGCTACTGGTTGCTTCAAGCGTCCTCCCAATGAAACGCCCGGTCACATGGTGCCGGCGCCGCCGTCCCCGGATCAGTTTGTGCCCCATCCTACTTGCGCCCCCAACCGGGGCCACGAATAATACCCTTTCTCGATACGTTAGGATGGAAAATGCGCATCTGTCATTCCCACAATCTGGACGCTGGCCAGCACAACAACGCGCGCAATTACGGTCTGCGCCTCTCACTACCCGCTGGCGACACCTTCGCATCGGTACTCGGCCCCAACTGGAGCGCGGAGCGCTGGTATTGCAGCGACGGCGAGCGCGAAGCGGCTCTGCTGGACATAACCGGGAAACACCGATTCTCGCGGATCGGCGACCAGCCCACCTATGTTGTCGAGCGAATCGAGCGTGCCCCGGACGGCACGATACAGAGCGGGAAGCACAACGCGGCGCCCTGACATGACAGGGTTGTTCATCCTCAGGTAACACGGAGTGTGACATGGCGGACCCTATCTGCCCCGCATGCAGTGCGGAGGGTATCGAGAACATCGTATCGGCCGAAAGCAGCGAGCGCGCGAAGGGTGGAAACCCGTGGTTCCATGTCGTTTACTGCGATCGTTGCGGGCATATCTACGGCGTTCTCGCCAAACATATCTTCGGACCCTCGAGCGGGCCGACGCTGGTGGTCAAGGACCGCCGCTGACAATCCGGTGAGTGCGCTGACAGCGGTGGTGAGCCGCTCGCTTTTTGCCTGCGTTGCATCAATTGCCGCAACTACCGCCGCCGCGCAAGCGGGACGGGACGACGCCCTGCTCGAAACTGTCGTGGTGACAGCGCAACGCCGCGATACGGAACTGCTCAACCTGCCCGGCAACAACAGCCGGGTGGATGCGGCAACGGTGGAACTCGTCGGTCACACCCATGTGACCGAACTGATGTACCGCAACCCTGGCGTCTGGATCAGCCGCGGCAGCGGCCAGGAAAGCCTTACTGCAATCAGGTCGCCGGTACTGACCGGCGCCGGTTCCTGCGGTGCTTTCCTGTTTATGGAAAATGGCCTGTCCCTGCGCCCGGCGGGATTTTGCAACGTCAACGAACTTTTCGAGGTGAACAGTGAGCAGGCGGACGCCGTGGAGGTTGTCCGCGGTCCTGCAAGTAACCTCTATGGCTCCAACGCGTTGCACGGCATGATCAACGTGTTCGTTGCTCGCCCGGAGCGGGCACGCCGCGCATCGGTCGAAGCCGGACCGGATGGCTATCTCCGGGGCAAGCTCGACCTCGGCTGGCACAGCGCAGACGGTGGGTTCCGGATTCTCGCGAACGGCACACACGATGGCGGATGGCGCGACGATTCGGGCTATGACCAGCAGAAACTGAATGTCGGTTGGCAGACCCGCATGGCGGGCGGCGATCTGGTTGCCAGTTTTGCCGCTACCAATCTGAACCAGGAAACGGCGGGTTTCATCCAGGGCAAGGATGCCTACGAAGACAACGACCTGCGCAAGAGTAACCCGTTCCCGGAAGCCTATCGCGACGGCGAAAGTCAGCGCTTGTCGGCACGCTGGCAGCGGCTATTGGACAACGGATACGATATTTCATTGACCCCCTACGCGCGCCGTTCGCGAATGCAGTTCCTGCAGCACTTCCTGCCTGGCCAGCCGGTCGAAAGGAACGGGCAGGAATCGGCCGGTATCGAGTTCACCATTGCCAATGCCGCTGCCCCAACGATCAGTTGGCAGGCCGGGCTGACGGGCGAATATGCGAGCGGATTTCTCGAAGAATTTCAGGGATCGGAAATCAGCGATGGCTCCGATTTCCTTATCGCCACGCGTCCCGCCGGGTTTCACTATGACTACGACGTCACTTCGACCTTGCTGGCATCGCACGCCCAGTTGCAGTGGGAAATGACCCGGGAATGGATGCTGGAACTCGGTGCCCGCTTCGAGTATTTGCGTTACGACTACGACAACAACATGCTCGACGGCAATACGGACGATCAGGGCAACGAATGCGGTTTCGGCGGTTGCCGTTTTTTCCGGCCGCCGGACGGCAATGATTCGTTTAGCGAGATTGCGCCGCGCGCCGCGCTGAACTGGCGCCCCGACGATCGCCAGCAAGTATATGTCGCGGCGACCCGTGGCTTTCGCCCGCCGCAGGCAACGGAACTGTACCGGCTGCAGACAGAACAAAGCAGTGACTCTATAGACCCGGTCAAAATCGACAGTGTTGAGATGGGATATCGCTGGCTTGGCGAAAGGGTATTTGTCGAATTAGTCGGTTTTTACATGCACAAGAAGGATTTCATTTTTCGCGATGCAGAAGGATTCAACTCGAACTCGGGCCGCAGCCTGCATCGCGGTGCTGAACTCGATTTCCGGGCCCGCCTGGGCGCGGGATTCAGTTTTGCCGCGAGTGCAACTTATGCCCGGCATGAGTACGATTTCGATCAGCTCGCCGGTGGCGGCGAGCTGATCGAGGACGGCAATGATATCGATACCGCGCCGCGCCAGCTCGGCAGCGCGCGCTTGACATGGCAATCCAGCCGGGGAAGCCGCGCTGAGCTCGAATGGGTGCACATGGGCGACTACTATCTCGATGCGGCGAACGCCCATCGTTACGATGGCCACGAACTGCTCAGCCTGCGCTGGCAACAACCCATTGGCCTGCGCTGGCTGGTCACGCTGCGGGTAAACAACCTGACCAACATGCATTACGCCGAGCGCGCGGACTTCGCTTTCGGTAACTACCGCTATTTCCCCGGCCGCGATCGCAGCGTGTTTTTCGAATTGGGGTACGACGGTTCGTGAAGAGAATCAGGCGCCGGTTCAATGCGCGGCAGAGTCTCAACTCACCGTTATCCCCGTGCTGAAATGACAGCGTGATCCGCTTCCTTGTCATGCGCTCAGGATGCGCGCGACACAAGTCTGCGCGATGACGATAAAACTACATTTCAATGACTTGTAGCAGATAATTCGAAAGCCCGTCCGCACCGATGTTGGCACCGCTGCAAACTGGTAGACTCTCCGCTTCGCGGTCCGCCAGAGCGGCGGGCGCCGCCCCGAACAGCACAACAGCGGCCACCCAACAGCAGGCGGGCGGCGCCGCGATGGCAGGACCGGAACAACGAGTAAAAAGACTAATCAGGATCGGAGTCAAGCATGACAGACGTGAACATTGTGCCACCCGAAGGTGGCGAGAAAATTACCCTCAGCAACGGCAAACTGACGGTACCGGACCGTCCTGTCATTCCATTCATCGAGGGCGACGGCACGGGCCCCGACATCTGGCGGGCTGCAGTCCGGGTTTTCGATGCCGTGGTCCAGAAAGCTTATGGCGGCAAACGCAAACTGATGTGGATGGAAGTCTTTGCGGGCGAGAAAGCCTACAACAAGTTCGGCAACTGGCTTCCAGAAGAGACCGTGCAGGCCTGTCGCGACTATCTCGTTTCGATCAAGGGCCCGCTCACGACACCTGTTGGCGGTGGCATCCGCTCGCTCAACGTGGCGCTGCGGCAAATGCTCGATCTTTATGTCTGTCTGCGCCCGGTGCGCTGGTTCGCCGGTGTTCCATCGCCAGTGCGCAATCCGGGCAAGGTCGATATGGTGATCTTTCGCGAGAACACCGAGGATATTTACGCCGGTGTCGAATTTGAATCCGGCAGCGATGAATGCGCCCGGTTTCTCGCTTTATTCAAAGAAGCGTTTCCCAAGCACTACAACAAAATTCGGTTTCCCGCGACCTCCGGAATCGGGATCAAGCCGGTATCAAAGGACGGCACCGATCGCCTGGTTCGTGCGGCGATTCGCTATGCCATTGACAATGACCGCAAGAGCCTGACCTTCGTGCACAAGGGCAACATCATGAAGTTCACCGAAGGCGCGTTCCGCAACTGGGGTTATGCGCTGGCGGAACGCGAATTCCCCGAGCAGACCTACACCTGGGAGCAATGGGAGCGAACGAGTGCCGAGCAAGGCGCGGCAGCGGCCAATGCCGAACAGGAAGCGGCGCTCGCGGCCGGCCGGATTCTGGTAAAGGATGCGATTGCCGACATTACTCTGCAGCAGGTTCTGACCCGCCCGGCGGAATTCGACGTCATCGCGACCATGAACCTCAATGGCGACTACCTGTCCGATGCGCTGGCCGCACAGGTCGGCGGGATTGGCATTGCCCCGGGCGGCAATATCAACTACGACACCGGTCACGCCGTATTCGAGGCGACCCATGGCACTGCTCCAAAGTACGCCAATCTGGACAAGGTGAATCCCGGGTCCGAAATTCTTTCCGGCGAGATGATGCTGCGCTACATGGGCTGGACCGAGGCGGCTGACCTGATCATTTCCGGCATGGACAAAACGATAGGACAAAAAACGGTGACTTATGATTTCGCCCGCCTGATGGAGGGTGCAATCGAGGTGAAATGCAGCGAATTCGCCGATCATCTTATCGCCAATCTTTAGGGGTTTCCTTTCCCGCCGGGGAACTGGCGGCCGCGCCAGGACTGGCCGGCCGATCAGTTCCGGTTGGCGCAGCCCGCCAGGGCCTGCAAATCCACGACAGAGGTGTGCGGCGACCAGGCCGGTGCCGGGCAAATACGTTTCGCAGCAACAAATGAGGTAGTGGCTGCGCGGCGAAGTGGCAACGAGAATGCCACGGACGGTGATGAGTGCGAAACGAACAAATAAAGCAAAGCGCGCAGATTATCTTTGAAGCGTTCCTCGGTTATAACGAAGAATTCCGCCGCATCAGCCGACGCGCGGTTTCGCGTTTCGAGAAACGCCAGTGGAAGGAGGGTCAGCAGGATACCGTGGAACGTATCGAGCTCTACGAGCAGTGGATACGCGCCGCTCTCGAACAGCTCCGCAAGGCGCTCGGCAGCGAACTCGAAGACAAAGCGATCTGGGCTGACGTCAAGACCGAGTTTTCACAACTGATCAAGCCTTATCTCGACTCCGAGTTCATGAAGACTTTTTACAGTTCCATCACGCGGCGGGTCTTCAGTACGCTGGGCGTCGATGCCCGCGTCGAGTACATCGCCCTCGATATCAGACCGACGGCAAAGGTGGAAACGCCTGCGCCGAGCCATACATTGCACTCGCGCGGTTCCACCCGGTTTCTGGTCGACGAACTGCTCGGCTTCTACAGCTTCAATGTCCCGTATCGGAATATCGACCGCAGCGTGCGTTATATCGCCGCCGAGATTGACAGCCACTGGCGTTCGCTCGCCGGCGCCAAGCCACTGCGGAAAGTACAGGTCCTCGAACCGGTTTTCTATCAGAGCACCCGCGCCTATATCGTCGGCCACCTGGAAGGCGACGACCTGCGCGTGCCAATGGCGATTGCCTTGCAAAACGCCGACAACACCCTGTTGGTGGACACCGTGCTGCTGTCGGAAAGCGAAGTGAGTATGTTGTTCTCGTTCACCCGCTCTTACTTTCATGTCGACCTGTCGACGGTCGCCGATGCGATCGTTTATCTGAAAACGCTCATGCCGCGCAAACCAACCAGCGAGCTATACACCGTTCTGGGCCGCGCAAAACAGGGCAAGACCGAACGTTATCGCAGCTTTTTCCATCACCTTGGCGAGTCCGATGACAAGCTGATCCAGGCGCCGGGCGAGAAAGGCATGGTCATGGCGGTGTTCACGTTGCCGTCATACGACATCGTATTCAAGGTCATACGCGACCGCTTCGCCTATCCCAAAACCAGTTCGCCACAGGAAGTCAAAGCGAAATACAGCCTCGTGTTCAAACACGATCGCGCCGGCCGTCTGGTCGACGCCCAGGAGTTTCGCCAGCTCGAGTTTCCGCTGCAGCGCTTCGCTCCGGAACTGCTCGACGAACTACTGGGTGAGGCGGCGGAGACCTGCAAGGTGGTCGGCGATTTTGTGCTGGTCGAGCATTGCTATGTCGAACGCCAGCTCACGCCATTGAATATTTACCTGCGGGAAGCGCCAGCGGAGGCAAAGAAACTCGCCGTCATCGACTACGGACAGGCGATCAGGGATCTCGCGGCGACCAATATATTCCCCGGTGACCTCCTGTCGAAGAACTTCGGCGTAACCCGTCACGGCCGGGTGATTTTCTATGATTATGACGAACTCTGCCTGATTACGGACTGCCGCTTTCGCGAAATGCCCCGGGCGCAAAGCTATGAAGACGAGATGCGCGCCGCCGCCTGGTTCTATGTCGGCGAGGATGACGTGTTCCCGGAGCAGTTCCTGACTTTTCTGGGACTCGATGAAGAGGGCAAGCAGATCTTCGCCGAATACCATGGCGAATTGATATCCGCGGAATGGTGGCGCAACGTGCAGACGCGTCTGCGCGCCGACGAGGTCATAGAAATAGTGCCGTATAGCAAGTTACGGCCGACGGTAAGTCTCGTCGCAGGGTAAAAAAACGCCCGCGCGAGGCGGGCGTTTTACCACGCTGCCGGGGCAGCCCCGGCTATTTCGCCAGACTGTTGATATAGGCCACCACGTCCATGATGGCCTGGTCGTCGGCCAGGGTCATCGACATCGGCGCCATTTGTTTGCCGTAGGTATCGTCGGCGTGTGAACCACGGGCGCCCGATTTGAAGTGCTTGAGCTGGGTGACCGCATACCAGTCACTCATTCCTGTGAGCTTCGGCGCGTTCAGCGCCTTGTTGCCCTCGCCTTTCGCGCCATGGCAGGCGATGCAGGTCTTGTAGAGCTTTTCCCCGTTTGCGGCATCGCCGGTTACCGTTGCGGCAGGCGCCGTATCCGGAAACGTAACGATATAAGCCACTACATTGGCAATTGCCGCGTCATCGGCAAGCGTCATCGCCATCGGCGCCATTTGCTTGCCGTAGGTATCGCCGGCATGGGTACCGCGAATGCCCTTCTTGTAGTTGTGCAGCTGTCGTGCCAGATACCAGTCTTCCTGACCGGCGATTTTCGGAGCATTGAGCGCCTTGTTGCCTTGTCCGGCTGGACCGTGACAGGCCGTGCACGTGCCATACAGCGCTTTGCCCGCCGCCGCATCGCCGGCAGCTGAAGCCGTGCCCGCGGCAAACGCGAGCGCCAATAACGTTAATCTCAATGTCGTCTTCATGACTTCCATACTTCCTCTGATAATTGAAAACGGCCCTGCAACCCGCTTGCGCCCCGATCGTTCCCGCCGTGGCACCCTGACAATCGCGCAAATTCTACCTTATCGGCCGGCGCGCCGCAGATCCGCAGCGCCAGCACTTGCACCGGGCGCCGGCTCTGGCATGCTTCGGGGTTTGCCGGCCCTGCTTAGCGCCGTTTTTGCGGCCTCGGATCCCACAGCATGAGCGATTTTATCAGCCTCCAGGACATTGAATTCCAGGTGTTCGACGTGCTCGACACAACGGAATTATGCGGCCGCGACCGCTTTTCCGATCATGACCGGGACACCTGCGCCGCCACCCTGGACCTGGCAATGCGAATCGCCACCAGCAAATTTTTTCCCCATGCGGCGAAGCTGGATGCGAATGAGCCGCATTTCGACGGCGCGAAAGTCGCGCTGATACCGGAACTCGCGGAGGCGCTCGCCGCGTTTGCCGAAGCGGGGTTCCACGCCACCCATGCCGACCATGAGTACGGTGGCATGCAACTGCCCGCTACGGTCGCCAGCGCCTGTGCCGCAATTTTCGCCGCCGCGAATCTGAGCGCCGCCTCTTACCCCTTGCTGACGAGCGCCGCCGCAAACCTGCTGGCCGAATTTGGCGACGAGCGGCAAAAACGCGACTACATGTTGCCGATGTACGAAGGACGTTTTTTCGGCACCATGTGCCTGTCCGAGCCGCATGCGGGTTCTTCTCTGGGCGACATCCGGTGTAGCGCGGAGCCGATCGGTAATGGCGATTACAGAATTCGCGGCAGCAAGATGTGGATCAGCGGCGGGGAGCATGAACTATCCGAGAACATCGTTCACCTCGTACTGGCCAAATTGCCCGATGCGCCGCAGGGTGTAAAAGGCATCTCGTTGTTCCTCGTTCCGCGCCTGCGCGCAGACGGCAGCGGCGGGCACGAAAACAATCACGTCATACTCGCCGGCCTGAACCACAAGATGGGGCAGCGCGGGATCGTCAACTGCCTGCTGAATTTTGGCGAAGGCGGTGACTGCATCGGTCAGCTCGTCGGTGAGCCGAATCGCGGTCTCGCGCAGATGTTTCACATGATGAACGAAGCCCGCCTCGAGGTCGGCCTGGGATCCGTGGCCGTGGCCTATGCCGGGTACCGACATTCTCTGGCCTATGCGTCGCAGCGCCCACAGGGCCGCCACCCCGACCAACGCGATCCCGACGCCAGCCAGGTCATGATCATCGAACATGCGGATGTGCGGCGGATGCTGTTGCGACAGAAATCCATCGTCGAGGGCGGCCTGGCCTTGTGCCTGTACGCGGCGCGGCTGGTCGACGAGGAACGGACCGCGGCGCAACGGCAGGAACGCCACGAGGCCCATTTGCTGCTCGAACTTCTTACGCCGGTTTGCAAGGCCTGGTGCTCGCAATACGGGCTGCAGGCCAACGAACTCGCCATCCAGGTCCTCGGAGGCTACGGCTATACCCGCGATTACCCGGTCGAACGCCTTTATCGCGACAACCGGATCAATCCGATACATGAAGGGACCAATGGAATTCAGAGCATCGACCTCCTCGGCCGCAAGGTGACGCTGGAAGACGGAGCCGTATTGCGCAGGCTCTCACTGCTGATAAAAGAAACCATCGCCGCCGCCGGCGCGCATCCCTCGCTGGCCACACATGCGGCAGATCTGGACAAGGCCGTCGATCTGCTTGGCAACACCACGCTGGCGCTGCAGGCGGCAGCCGCACGCGGAGATATTCGTTTGTTTCTCGCCAACGCGCATGTCTATATGGAGATGTTCGGACATATCCTGATTGCTTGGCAGTGGTTGCGCCAGGCCAATACAGCCGCCAGCATTCTCGCGGCCGGCAGCGGCACCGCCAGGGACGGCTTTCTGCGCGGTAAGCTCGCCGCATGCCAGTATTTCTTCGCCTGGGAATTACCGGATATCGAGCCGAAGGCGCGGCTGCTGACGGGTCTCGACCGTACCTGCCTGGACACCCTGCCTGAGTGGTTATAAAGGACGTACCGATGAAAGCAGTTTTGTGCAAGGAATACGGACCCACCGGCTCGCTCGTCGTCGAGGAGGTCGAGCCCGAACCGATGCAGCCGGGTCACGTGCGGATCGCCGTGGAAGCCTGCGGGGTAAATTTTCCCGACACGCTGATCGTCCAGGGCAAGTACCAATTCAGACCACCGCCGCCCTTCTCGCCCGGAGGCGAGGTGGCCGGCCGGATCGTCGAGATCGCAGAGGATGTCAACAGTTTCGCGATCGGGCAACGGGTCATGGCCGTGATGGTCTTTGGCGGTTATCGCGAGCAGGTCGTCGTCCCGGCCGCGAGCGCAATCCCAGTTGCGGCAACGATGGACTCGACGACTGCTGCCGGATTCATGATCACATACGGCACCTCGATCCACGCGCTGGTCCAGCGCGGGCGCCTGGAACAGGGTGAGACACTGCTCGTACTGGGCGCGGCCGGCGGGGTTGGTCTGGCCGCGGTCGAACTCGGCAAGGCGCTTGGCGCACGTGTCATCGCCGCCGCTTCGAGCAACGAGAAGCTGGCCATTGCACGCGAGCACGGCGCCGACGAGGGCATCAACTATCGCGAGGAAGATCTCGCTGCCAGGGTCAAGGAAATCACAGGGAATGACGGCGCCGATGTCATCTACGACCCGGTAGGCGGCGCCGCTACCACGCAGGCGCTGCGCTCGATTGCCTGGCGCGGCCGGCTGCTGGTAGTCGGTTTCGCCAGCGGGGAAATTGCCGAGATACCCGCCAACCGCTTGCTGCTGAAGGGCTGCGAGGCAAGCGGCGTATTCTGGGGGAGTTTTACCCAGCGCGAACCCGCGGAGAACCGCCGCAATGTCGAGCGGCTGCTTTCAATGCATGCCTCGGGCCTGCTAAAGCCGCTGATAAGCGCGACCTTTCCGCTGGCCGAGGCCAGCGCTGCCCTGGATCGTCTCGAACGGCGAGAGGCCGTCGGAAAACTGGTTCTGCTGACGGCAACGGTTGCCGGTCGAACGTGATGCGGGTGCGGCCATTAGCCTGACCGCACCCGCCCCGGTCAATTGCCTTGCGCCACCTGGCCGTGATCGGGCAACGGAACCAGTCTGATGCTGACGCGGCGGTCGAAAGCATACGCATCCATGTCTTTCTCCGCGGATGTCGAACTATCCGCACCATGGCCGAAAGCCTCTATTCGCTCCGCCTCCACGCCGGCTCCCAGCAACAGATTCATGATGCCGTCTGCCCGTTCGGTGCTGAGTTCGCGGTTGTACTGTTCGTCTCCCCGCGGATCCGCGTAGCCGTCGAGCTGCACGGCGAGACCCGGCATGTGTGCCAGGAGCGTGGCAAGCTGGCGCAATCGTTGCCCGGTCGCGTCGGCAACCTCGCTCTCCCCGGTGCGGAAATGGACATCAAATGCAATCCCCCGACCGAGGCTCTCGACGCTCGGCGCCGCAGCCAGTTGCGCGGTCAGTTCGTCGATCCGGCGCTCTGCCACAGCCTGACTTTGGCGCGAGCGGGCAACCTGATCACGGGCGGCAGCCAATTCGTTAGTTGTTGCCACAAGCTCGCCTTCGACGCCATCAAGTTGCTGCGCCTGTTCGACGCTATTGCCAAGGTAGGCACCGAGAGCGCCGCCGAATAGCGCGCCGACCGGTCCGGCGGCTGCGACACCGACGATCACCCCGCCAACCACACCGATGCTCTCTCCGGGCCGGGTCGCGCGTGAGCCGGCTTGCGCCTGCATGCTTGCCAGCAGCGCGGCCAGCGTCGTAAGAATCATTGCCTTTTTCATATGGATACTCCTGCTGATGAAATTCACATTGGGTGATGTCCATTGCAGCAGCCCGGTATGGCCTGAAAACTTCGCGACCAGGCATTCCAGAGGAGGAAAATGGCAAAATCTGGCGGGGCGACGCGGCATTGCGGCAAACCCTACTGTCCGCAAGCGTGACATGCCGTTAGGCTCGGGCATAACGATCCCTAGTCCTGCCAAGGGGGCGCGACCGGGCCGGGTCGGGTCAGGGACGCCTGGTGACGCTATCAGGCCCGGAAGACCGGTGTATGGATACATCCGTTGTCTTTCTTCATATCGCGGTGATTCTCACCACGGCCCACCTTTTCGCTGAAATAGCGGGTAAGTTCGGCATGCCAACCGTGATAGGGGAACTGGCGGCCGGGATCGTTTTGGGGCCGAGCCTGCTCGGCTGGATTACCCCCAACGAGATTATTCATCTGCTTGCCGAGATCGGGCTGATACTGTTGCTGTTCGACGTCGGTCTCGACACAGACGTCGGGCGACTGATCCACGCCGGCCCGAAAGCGGCAATCGTCGCCCTCGGCGGATTCGTCGCGCCATTTCTGTTCGGCTTTGTTCTGAGCCACTATTTGTTCGGTTTCAGCATGCTGGTGTCGTTGTTCATCGGCGGCACACTCACAGCAACCAGCATTGGTGTCACCGTGCGGATACTGCGCGACGTTGGGCGCCAGAACAGCCATGAAGGCCAGATTGTGCTCGGTGCCGCGGTTCTCGACGATGTTCTCGGGGTCTTGTTGCTCGCGGTGTTGTACGAGTTCTCGGTCAGCGGCGAAGTCAGCCTGATGAATGTTGCAAAAGTGACGATGTTCGTCGGTGTCTTCTTTTTTACCGCGCCCCTCGCCGCAAAACTGATATCGTCGCTGATCCGTCGACTCGAGCACATCAGCCGGGTTCCCGGGGTCATTGCCACAACGATTTCCTCGCTGGTGCTGGCCTTTGCCTGGCTTGCACATGCAATTGGCGCACCGGAGTTGCTGGGTGGCTTTGCGGCGGGCCTGGCCCTGTCACGGCGGTTCTTCCTTCCGTTCGGAATCGCCATCGCAACTCACCCACGCTTCTCGCATCATATCGACCTCTCCATGCGGCCGATTATCGAGCTGTTCTCACCAATTTTTTTCGTGACGGTCGGACTCTCACTCGACCTGCGTGCGGTTGATTGGCAGACATCTTTTATCTGGACATTCTCCCTCAGTATTCTGCTTGTCGCGATCATCGGAAAACTGGCTGGAGGCTTCATGCTGAGGCGAGAGCACCTGCTGACGCGAACGGCGATCGGCATGTCGATGGTGCCACGCGGAGAAGTCGGCCTCGTGTTCGCCGGACTGGGTCAATCTGCGGGTGTTTTCGGCCCGCAGGTTTACGCGGGCGTCATTATCGTCATTGCCTACACCACGCTCCTGGCACCGTTCTGGATCAAGAGCTTTTACAAGAGATATGGTGATCGGCCGCAACTATTCGAAACGGCCGGCGAGCCCACTGCGAGTGGCTAGATAGGCTTCCCGATGGCCCCTCATCCGGCCGCCCGAGCCGTTGCGGGCACTATTTCGCGCCGGCGCTGGCGCTTTTCCCTGGTCATCTGAACTCCCATATTAATATTGTTTTATATTATTATTTATGAGTTTATATTTACTTCTTAATCAATTACATTATATTTTATGCAAAACGCCCTCGGCGTGCTGTTGCGGCGCAAAACCGAATTCTGGAATAATGATCGCCCTTTTTCGGTTACCGCCGGAGACCGACTTGCCAGCCAAACCAGACCTGTCCGACGCTCATTTCCCGGTTGCGCGGGTGCTGGCCCGGCGCCGATTCGTCAAGGGCCTGGTCGGCCTGGCAGCTGTGCCCTTGCTGCCGGTTCCAGCGCTCGCGCTGACCTCAGCCGGCTCCGAGCGAAAGTTACGGTTTGCCCATACTCACACCGGCGAGACGCTCAGCATCGTTTATCGCAACGGCGATTCGTACGCGTCCGATGCGCTCGGTCAGATCAATCATCACCTGAGAGATCATCGCAGCGGCGAGATTTATTCCATGGACACGGGTCTGCTAGATTTGCTATTCGAACTGGCCAATGCCACCGGCAGCCGCAAGCCGTTCCAGGTAATTTCCGGCTACCGGTCACCCGGTACAAACGCCATGCTTAGAAAAAAAGGAAGTGGCGTCGCAAAACGCAGTCTGCACATGCAGGGTAAAGCCATCGATGTTCGTCTCGCGGACGTCCCGACCAGCCAGTTGCGGCGTGCCGCAATCGACCTTCAGGCTGGTGGTGTCGGTTTCTACCCCAAATCTGATTTCGTGCACCTCGATACGGGCAAATTCCGTACCTGGTGACTCCGTTGTCGCGGGCTTGGCCTGTTGGCGACACTACAATGTGGGCGATGGAGATGGGTGTCCAACCCTTGTCTCCGTGTCAGGTCTCCAGCGCCCATACGAGTGTCAAGCCAACAGGCCTCGGCCTGCGCTTTGCGCCGGCCTCGATTCAGCCCGCCTCGCAATCCCGAATCAGCCGGCACAGAGTGGTGATCTCGACGGCCCGGCTGGTATCAACGGGCACCACCTTTGCGGCGGCTATCGCGGCTATCGCAGCGGATCCGCTCAATTGCGATGCCAGTACCTCGAGACTGGCCTCGGACGCATCCCCGCCTTTCTGACTCCGCCTGACCAGGCGTTCACGCAACGTCGCTAATGGCGCTTCGCATGCAATGATTACACAGGGCAGATGACGCTGTGCCGCCAACTGCATAAAGGGCTCTCTCTGCCGTGGGTCAAGAAACGCTGCATCAACGATAACCATGCAACCGGACTGCAACATGGCGTCGGCGCATTCGAGCAGGTGTCGATAGGTACGCCGCGTAGCCGAGTCAGAATATATTCCAGCCCGGGGAGCGGAATGCGTGTCAGCTGCGGCGTCCAGGCCGTACAGACGCTTGCGCTCGACATCCGAGCGAATCCGCACTGCCGGCAGGTGCTCCAGCAGTTGCTGGCTCAACCAGGTCTTGCCAGAACCGGACAGGCCATGCATCAACACCAGCCGTGGCACCGCGGCGTCGACCAACGAACGGGCAAATTGCAGATGCGCCTCGTAGCGCTGCTCGAGACGGCGGCGGCGCGGGTCCGGCAAACTTCCATTGGCTATCTGCAGTGCGGCCACCTTTGCCCGCACCATGCTGCGATAGCAAAGGTAAAACGGTAGTACAGGGATCCCCGCATAGTCGCCGCTGTGCTCGAGGTAGGAATTCAGAAAACGGAAGGCGAGATCCGCACGCTGCCGAACCATCAGATCCATATGCAGAAAAGCAACGTCGCTAAGGACATCGATCCATCGCAATGCAGGATCAAATTCGATGCAATCGAAAGCAACTATGTCGGAACCGATTCGCACGAGGTTGCTCAGATGCAGGTCGCCGTGGCACTCACGCACCCGACCGTCCCGCTTGCGCTGCCGGAACAGTGCCTGTTGCGCCGAGAATTCGGCCTCGCTCCAGCGCTGCAACTGAGCCAGCATCGGGCTCTCGTCGCCGCCCAAGTCACGCAAATGGCGGAAGTTCTCAAGTGCGGGCTGCAACAGCGTTTGCGGCTCTCCCCACGGTTGATCCGCGCCGGCTATTGCCGCCGACTGATGCAACCCGGAGATCATGGCGGCAACCTGATCCATGTCGGCGCCGGTCAGACACCCGGCCTCAAACTGGCGATCGAGCTGGGCACTCTGCGGAAACTCACGCATCCTGATGCCGTATTCGAGCACCTTGGATTGATCCGGATCGACGCCACCATCCACCAGCGCGAGCCCATCGCCGCGGACAACGACCGCCACAAGTCCGAGATAGATCTCCGGCGCAGAGCGTGAGTTGAGACGCAGTTCCTGCTCACACGCCACGCGCCGCTTGTCGAGCGAAGAGAAATCGAGAAAACCGAAATCTACCGGCTTTTTGAATTTATAGGCAGTGCTTCCGGTCAGGACTACCCAAGAGATATGCGTTTCGATAATGTCCAGCTGCTCGACCGGATGCGGAAACACTTCGGCGACGAGTTCCCGCGGATCGAATCTTCGCCTCACGGGCATCGGGTCAGATGTCGAGCTGTCGTGAAATAATCATTTTCTGGACATCCGACGTGCCCTCGTAAATCTGGCAAACGCGAACATCCCGATAAATTTTTTCGACCGGATAGTCGCGCGTGTATCCATAACCGCCGAGCACCTGGACCGCACCGGAGCAGATTCTTTCGGCGGCCTCTGACGCAAACAACTTCGCCATACACGCCTGCTTCAGACATGGCTGACCGGCCTCCTTGATTGCTGCAGCCTGTAATGTCAGGCACTGGGCTGCCTCCAGTTCCGTCGCCATATCCGCCAGCCGGAATGCAACCGCCTGGTGATCAAATATTCTCTTGCCGAACGCGCGCCTTTCCATTGCATACGCCCGCGCGTGCTCCAGCGCTGCGCGCGCCATCCCGACACTCTGCGCGGCAATACCGATCCGGCCGGTCTCGAGGTTGGCCAGCGCAATCTTGTAACCATCGCCTTCCTCGCCAATCCTGAGTTCCGGCCCCAGGATGACGTCCTCCAGCATGAGCTGCGCTGTATCCGACGCTTCCTGCCCCATCTTCTCTTCGACCCCGGAAACGATGAGCCCGTTGCTGCCGGCCGGCACCAGGAACGCGCTGATGCCGCGTTTGCCCGCGCCGGGATCGGTCACCGCAAACACGATAACGACTCCGGCGATGCGTCCCGACGTAATGAACTGTTTCGTCCCGTTCAGGCAATAACCGCCGGCGGTGACCCGGGCCCGGGTCATCAGATTCGCCGCATCCGATCCCGCCTGCGGCTCACTCAAACCAAAGGCCCCGATCATCTGGCCGCGCGCCAGCGGTTTCAGGAATCGCTCCTTCTGCATGCTGCTGCCAAGACTTTGCAGAATCGCGCAAACCGGGGCGTTATTCACGCTCATGATCGTCGATACAGCGCCATCGCCCGCCGCGATCTCGATCAGCGCCAGCGCATAGGACACGTAATCCAACCCGGCGCCGCCCCACTCCTCCGCCACAGTCATGCCCATAAACCCAAGCTCGCCCATCTCCCGGAGCACCGCCTCCGGCACCGCCTTCTGCTCCGCCCATGTGCTGCTGTGTGGCGCAAGGCTGCCCCGGGCAAAATCGGCGGCGGCGTCGCGGACCATCTGCTGTTGTTCAGTCAGAATCACAGCGTATCTCCCGTCATCGGGGACACCACGACCAGCAATCGTTGGCGATACCGTTTCCTACAGATGGACATAGCTTCCGGGTGCATCGCAGATCGGGGCATAACCAGCATCGGCAGCACCGATCGCGCGCGCGCTGACCTTGGCACCGGAATGGTCAATCAACCATTTATTCCAGGTCGGCCACCAGGAACCTTCGCTTGTCTCAGTGCGCGAACGCCACACGTCGGGATGGACATAGCCTTTGCCTGGTTCGCGCGTCGAAACCTGGTGCTTGCGCCGCGGATGCACCGGGCCACACGCAATACCAGCATTGTGACCGCCGTTGGTAAGGCAAAACGTCAATTCTGAATGCGGCGCCAGACGATGTATTTTGTAAACCGATTTCCATGGCGCAACGTGATCGGTCGTGGTACCGACAAAGAACATCGGAACCCTGATATCGGACAAATGAATTTTGCGCCCGTCCACCTCGTACTGGTCTTCGGCCAGGGCATTCTCGAGATAGACTTTCTGCAACCAGTCGTGATGCAGTTTGTAAGGTACCCGCGTTACGTCGCGATTCCATGCCATCAGGTCGATCAGTTTGGGTTCCTTACCGAGCAGGTAGCGTTCGACCGCAGGTTGCCAGACCAGAGCGTTGGCATTGAGCGCATTGAACGCAGCGGCCATGTAAGGGCCGTCGAGATAACCGTCCCGCGCCATTGTGTCCTTGAGCATGCTGAGCTGCGCCTCGCTAAGGAACATTTTTATCTCGCCCGGTTCGGTGCAATCTGTCTGCGCGGTAAACGTGCTGACCGTGTTCAGCCGGTCATCGCCATCACGTGCCAACAATGCTGCAGCAATCGACAACAGCGTGCCTCCCGCGCAGTACCCGACCGCATTGACTTTCTGCTTCGGCACGACCGTTCCAACGACATCGAGTGCTTCCATGAAGCCGAGTTTCAGATAGTCGTTCAAACCGAGATCTGCATCGCCCTCGTCAGGGTTCTTCCACGAAATCATAAAAACCGTGTGACCCTGCTCAACGAGGTAACGAACCATCGATTTGGCCGGAGAGAGATCGAGGATATAAAACTTCATGATCCACGGCGGGACAAACAACAACGGCTCGGCCAGCACCTTGCCGCGCTTGCTCTTCGGGGCGTACTGGATCAATTCGATCAGGCGGTTGCGGTAGATCACCTTGCCCGGGGACGACGCAAGTTCCGAGCCAACGTCGAAACCGCCGGTATCGGGCTTGCGCTCCGACCTGATCGATGATTTGACGTCCTGCGCCAGAAACTGGAGACCGCGCTGGAGATTGCCCCCCGTCTCGGACCGGGTCGAGTCAATGACTTCCGGATTGGTCAACGGCACGTTGTAAGGCGAAACGGCATCGATCAACTGATGGGCGAGGAACGACACCAGCGCCTCATGGTCCTTGGTGACGCCATCGATCTCGGTGGTTGCCTCCTGCCACCACTCACGCGACAACAGGTAGCCCTGTGACAATAGGTTGTATGGCCACCTCTGCCAGCCGTCATAGGTAAATCGGCGATCGTGCGGCGGTGTCTCTGCAACCGGTTCGGCCGCTCCCCTGGTCGCGGCTGAAATCGCATATTTACCAAGGGCGAACGTCTTGCGGAGGCCGCTTTGGGCGAGTTTCAACTGCTTGCCCGGCGACATCGCCAGGTGCATGGCCCAGTCGAGCCCGGCACCGGCCACATGTGCTGGCGACATTCCCAACGTAAGCCGGGATAGTTTCGAACGCAGTTGATGGTCCAGCCGCTGCGCCACGCCGGCGATCGCATCGCTACCCGAATTCCCCTGACCGTTCGCTCCTGATGACATGCAAGACCTCCATGGCGTGCTCACTGCCGCCAAAAACCATTCTCAAAAACGCCTATTATACGAGAGCCCGGTGCAGATAACGCACCCGGATCTTACGACCTTGGTCGGTTCGCTTCGCTGGATTTCGCCGCAGCCAGGACCTAAGCTCACGCGCTCGCCCGCGAAAACCGGACCTTGCCGTGTACACCCAACTGCTCGCCATAATCGGGCCGATCGCCCTGATCGCCGGGATCGGCTTTTTCTGGGCCCGCAACGGCAGCGGCTTTCGCAGCGATTTTGTGCGCGACCTGGTGTTCTACCTCGGTGGTCCGTGCCTCGTGATTTCCTCGCTGACCGGCTCTGAATTGGCGGCGGCAAGCCTGCTGGAGATGGGCCGCAATGCAGTCATTATCGCCGCGCTGTGTGCGTTGATATTTGGCGTAATGATTCGCCTACAGGGTCGCGATCTGCGCATATTGCTGCCGCCGATGGTGTTCAGCAACAGCGGCAATATGGGTCTGCCGCTCTCGCTTTTCGCATTTGGCGAGACCGGGCTGGTTCTGGGAGTAGCCTATTTCGTCGCCATGACGGTGCTGCATTTCACCTTTGGCGTGGTGCTCGTCAGCGGCCAATTCGATCCGCTGGCGCTCGTGCGATCGCCGTTCGTGCTGGCAGTATTGTTCTCGGTTGCAATGCTCGGCCTGGGCTGGGAGTTGCCGGCTATGCTCGACAATTCGATTCGGCTGCTGGGACAAATGACGATCCCGTTGATGCTGTTGACCCTCGGCGTGTCGCTGGCGAGCCTGAAGATTCGCGACCTGATGACGGCCTCGATCTACGGCGGGCTCCGAGTACTCGTCGGCTTCGCGATTGGTCTCGGCCTTGCGCTGTTACTCGACCTGCGCGGCGCGGAGCGCGGCGTATTGCTGATCCAGGCGGCAATGCCTTCCGCCGTTTTCACCTACCTCATGGCGGAGCACTACCAGCGTTCTCCGCAGACGGTCGCCGGCATTATTGTCATGTCAACTCTCATCGCCTTTGTCTGCCTGCCAGTCGTCGTCTGGCTTGCGATGGCGTGACGGCAAAGCTCATGGAACAACAATCACCACAGCCGGACCCACGCAGCAATAACCTGCGCGGGATCGGGCTGATGCTACTGGCCGTGCTGTGCATGATCGGCGTCGACGTCAGCGCCAAATGGCTCAGCGCCGACTACGCGTTGGCGCAAATCGTTTTCGTCCGCGGCCTGCTCGCCATCATCAGTCTGTTGTCGCTGTTTGCGATCATGGGAAGACTTCCTGAGCTGCGCATGCAGCAGCCCGCGGTGCACGGCCTGCGCAGTCTGCTTTCGACCGGTGCGATCTTCGGTTTCTTTTTTGCATTGGCCAATCTGCCACTGGCTGAAGCGGTCACGATTGCATTTGCCGCGCCGCTGCTGGTCTCGGCGCTGTCGCAACCGCTGCTGGGCGAACACGTCGGAGCGCGTCGATGGGCCGCCGTATTCGTCGGTTTCGTCGGCGTCCTCATCGTGCTCCGCCCGAGCGCGAGTTTGTTCAACCCCGCAGCACTGGCTGCCCTCGGCGCGACGATCTGCTACGCATTCCTGGTCCTGACTGCTCGCGTATTCAGCCGCACCGAGAGTGCAGCGAGTCTCGCTTTGTATCCCTTCGTGATACCTACCGTGCTCGGAGCGCTGCTGGTCGCCGGGGACTGGCGCAGCCCCACGGCGTTCGACTGGATCCCCTTCGTGCTGTGCGGCATGTTCGGCGCACTCGCTTACCTGGCGATGAACCGGGCCCTGGCGCTGGCGCAACCGGCGCTGCTCGCTCCATTCGAGTACGTCTGCCTCGTCGGCGCAATTGCGGCCGGATACCTGATCTGGAACGAGATACCCGATGTAACGGCGTTGACCGGGGCCGCGATCATCGTCGCCTCCGGCATGTACGTCATTCACCGGGAGAGCCGGCCTTCCGCCGCGGCCGGACTCCCCGCGGCAGGCCCGCAGGGGCCAAAAATCTGAAGTGCGTCACAGCTCTGCAACCCCGTGCTTCGCGCCACTGCCGGAGCGTGATAGTGTTGGCGAACATTACATAATGGTCGTGGAAGGATCTTTGTGAGCGGAGACCCAGGGAGCACATCCGAGCACTTCCGTCAGGAACTGCTCGCGGGCCTCGAACGATTTCTGACCTTGTTCGGACGCATCCTGCTGCGTCTTGGTGTGGGCTATGCTGAATTTACGGTTATAGCCCGGCGCGCATTCGCCGCGGGCGGCGCCAGAAGCCTCGGCCTCGAGTCTGCGGCAGACGATCCCGAGCGCGTGGCCGCACTGACCGGACTGACGACCGAGGACATTGCGGCTGCGCTGGTAGTCGACAAGAAACCCGGGGACGATCACAGCCTGTTTTCTCCTTTGTCCACGATTCTTCATTTCTGGCATCACGATCCGGACTACACCGATCTCGACAAGAAACCGCGCATGCTCTCCATCGAAGGCGAGGCGCCCAGTTTCGACGCCCTGGCGCAACGTGTCGGCGGCGGCGCAGCGACCGGGCAACTGTTGACCGATCTCGAGGAATGGGGCTGTGTCGAACGCACCGAGGAGGGAAAGCTCAAAGTCCTCACGGACTGCTTCACGATCTCACAGCCGGGCCGGCATTTCGCTCATGTCGTGACCCGCTCAATGACCGACCTTTCGCGCACGCTGCTGCACAACATGGAGCAACCGGACAAAGACCAGCGCTGGATGCAGAGATTCGTTTGGACGGATCGTCTGCTCGCGCGCGACGTCAGCCAGTTCCGCGAGCTCGCGGTGCGCCAGGGCCGCTACAGCACGGACATGCTTGATGAGTGGCTGGCAGGCCACGAGGCCGACACCGACTATCCGCACGGCAACATGCTCCACCGTGCCGGGGTCGGCGTGTACTACTTCGAAGTGGAAAACGACGGCGACGGCGACTAGTCGGCACGCCGAACCGGGCCGGCGACGGGGCCTGGCGCCAGGGTCGCAGCAGCATCGGACCCCGCGTTCAGGCTTTAGATAGCTGCAATATTCGCCTCCCATCGACACCAGCCCGAGGTACGGTTGCCTGTCCATTGCACGACCACGCCCGGCGGCCATCGATCCCTCGAGCTCCGGCAGCCGCCGCTGAACGCATTCGTCGTGCTGCCGCGGCGCAACCCGGCCGGCGCTCCGCGCAATGACGCCACCGCACAATCGCCGGTGTACACTCATCCGCTCCCCCCGAGTGTCGCGGAGGCGACGAACCATCTCCCGGAGCAACCATGCCTGAACTGTCAGACACCGCACTGTTGAGGACGCAGGGCTACATTGCCGGCGAATGGACCGACGCCGACGATCGCGCCGTTTTTTCCGTCTCGGACCCGGGCACCGGCGCGACGATTGCCAAAGTCGCGAATTTTGGCCGCGCGGAGACCCGAGCGGCGATTGCCGCGGCTGCGCGGGCGCTGCCGGCATGGCGGGACCGAACCGCCAGGGACAGGGCCGCCTGCCTGCAACGCTGGTTCCGGTTGATTCTCGAGCACCAGGAAGACCTCGCCCGATTGATGACAGCCGAGCAGGGAAAACCGCTGGCCGAGGCACGCGGTGAAGTCGCATATGGAGCGTCGTTCGTGGAGTGGTTTGCGGAAGAAGGCAAACGTATCTATGGCGACGTTATCCCCGGCCCCGCGGCGGACCGCAGAATTCTCACCCTGAAGCAGCCGATTGGTGTCATCGCGGCGATTACACCGTGGAACTTTCCGCTTGCGATGATCACGCGCAAGATAGCCCCGGCACTTGCGGCCGGGTGCAGCACCGTAGTCAAGCCGGCCGAGGACACACCATTATCTGCGCTCGCACTGGCCGAACTCGCAGCGCGCGCAGAGATTCCGCCCGGTGTCATCAACGTCGTTCCAACGGCGGATGCCGCCGCCTGTGGCGATGAACTGTGCGCCAGCCCGGTGGTTCGCAAACTGTCGTTCACCGGCTCCACCGCCGTCGGCAAAATCCTGATGCGGCAATGCGCCGACACGGTGAAGAAAGTGTCACTCGAACTCGGTGGCAACGCGCCGTTCATCGTGTTCGACGACGCCGACATCGATGCAGCCGTTGACGGCGCGATTGCGTCGAAGTATCGCAATGCCGGGCAAACCTGCGTCTGCGCCAACCGCATGCTGGTGCAGGACGGCGTTTACGCCGAGTTCGCGGCGGAGCTTTCCAGCCGGGTCGAATCAATGACGGTAGGCCGCGGCGATGAACATGGGGTTGCGATCGGCCCTCTCATCAATTCTGCGGCAGTGGAGAAAGTCGAGAGTCTCGTGAACGATGCCATCGAACGCGGCGCAAGCGTCGCAACCGGCGGCCATCGTCACGACGCGGGCTCCAACTACTACGCGCCAACGGTGCTGGGCGATGTTACGACGGACATGCGGATTGCCCACGAAGAAATTTTCGGGCCGGTCGCACCGCTGATCAGGTTCAGCAATGAAGCATCGGCAATTCGCATTGCCAATGACACCCCGTACGGCCTGGCGGCTTACTTCTATGCGCGCGATATCGGGCGTGTGTGGCGGGTGGCGGAAGCATTGGAATATGGCATCGTGGGCATCAACGAAGGGATTATCTCGACCGAAGTTGCGCCGTTCGGCGGGATCAAGGAATCCGGAATCGGCCGCGAAGGATCGCGTTATGGCATCGATGACTATATCGAGCTCAAGTACCTCTGCATGGGTGGACTGTCATCCTGAACTGCGACTCAGGCGACCGCCTGGCGCGCGCTGAGATCGCGCAAGCAACCGCTCAGTATGCCGAGTCCTTCCCGTACGATTGCGTCGCTCGCGGTCAGCGGCACCATAATCCGGATGACATTGCCGTACATGCCGCAGGTAACCAGCACGAGACCACGCTGCGCGGCTTCACGCATCACGGCGGCGGTGAGTTCGGGGTCGGGTTCGTGCGAGGTCTTGTCTTTGACCAGTTCGCAGGCCAGCATCGCGCCAAGACCGCGGATGTCACCCAGGCACTCGAGTTCCTGAGATAGCTCGACCAGGCCATCGCGCAAAATCGCGCCGATCGCATCGGCCCGTCCGGTCAGGCCCTCTTCCTCGATAACCTCCAGAACCGCAAGAGCGGCCTCGGTTGCCAGCGGCGAGGCGGCGTAGGTACCGCCGAGACCACCCGGCTCCGGCGCGTCCATGATTGCCTGGCGCCCGGTTACCGCCGCGAGCGGAAAACCGCCAGCGAGACTCTTGGCCATTGTGATCAGATCCGGCTCGACCCCGGCATGCTCGATTGCGAACATCCGCCCGGTGCGGGCGAACCCGCTCTGGATTTCGTCAGCGATCAGTACGATGCCATGAGCATCGCATACATCGCGCAGTCCCCGCAGAAAAGCCGGCGGTGCAACGTAGTAGCCGCCCTCACCCAGAACCGGTTCGACGATCATCGCGGCCACCCGGGCGGGATCGATATCGACCTTGAACAACTGCGCGATACCGTCAAGCGCCTGCTTCACGGTCACGCCGCGGTAAGCCATCGGGTAAGGCGCGTGGTAGATCTCACCCGGCATCGGCCCAAAACTGCTCTTGTAAGGCATCACCTTGCCGGTCAGTCCCATGCACATCATTGTGCGCCCATGGAATCCCCCGCTGAATGCAATGACACCGGAGCGTCCGGTATGGCTGCGCGCGATTTTCACCGCGTTTTCGACGGCTTCCGCCCCGGTGGTGACAAACATGCTGCGCGTCGGGCCGGAGATCGGGACCATTGCGTTGAGCCGTTCCGCGAGCGCCACCCCTGACTCGTAAGGTGTCACCATGAAACAGGTATGGGAGAAATTGCCAAGCTGGCGCCCCACCGCGGCGCGCACTTTCTGATGCAGATGGCCGGTGTTCAGCACAGCGATGCCGCCGGCAAAATCAACGTAGCGGCGCCCGTCAACATCCCATAATTCGGCATTGTCGGCCTTTTCGACAAACACCGGTAGCAGGTTGGTCTGACCGCGCGCCAGCGCCGCGTCGCGGCGCTGCTGCAAAATCTGGTTTTTGCTCATTTTCATTTATCCTCAGCCTTTTGACAGGCGCTCGGTCGCAGCCGCGGCGCAGTCAGCCACCGGCCAGCAGTGCGCTGTATTTACCCCAGCGAATCCGCCAGAAAATCCTGCATCGTGCGCCACGACCTGCGATCGGCGTCCGCGCTGTAAACCGTCCCTAATTCCGGATCCGCTGCAGCGGGGTTAGTGAAAGCATGCATCGTGTGGCCGTAAACATGTACCTGCCAGTCGGCCCCGGCCGCGCTCAGTTCGGTCTGCAACGCAACGACCTGTTCGACCGGCACCATGGGATCGTCGTGCCCATGCAACACCAGCACTTTCGCCGGGATTTGCACGCCGCTGGTATTACCCGGTGCAGCCAACAGGCCGTGAAAACTGACCACCCCGCGCAGCTCTGCACCGGTTCGGGCGAGATCCAGCGCGCACATGCCACCAAAACAGAAGCCGATCGCCGCCACCCGGGCGGCATCGACTTCCGGCAATGCCCGGCAAGCTGCGAGCGCCGCGCCGATACGCGCCTGCAGTAGCGGCCGGTTCTCGACAAAAGGCTGCATCAATGCCGCGTTCTCATCCGGGCCGCCTCCGCGCCTGCCCTTGCCGTACATATCCAGAGCAAAGCCGACATACCCGAGCTCGGCCAACGCCCGCGCCTTGCCGGTCTCGAAGTCGCCCTGACCGCCCCAGGCATGGGCGACCATTACACCCGGCAACGCAACGTGGGCGTCGCTATTCCACGCCACGGTCCCCTCCAGCACGACATCGCCGTCGCGGTACTCCAGACGTCGCGTTTCGATTTTCACTGACCGCCTCCTCGCCTCGTCATTCGCTCCAGCCCATGACCGCCTTGGTTTCGAGAAACTCCTCGAATCCGTAGACGCCCCACTCGCGCCCGTTGCCCGACTGCTTGTAGCCGCCGAACGGCGCTTCGATATCGACACCGGTGCCGTTGAGATGGACCATCCCGGTTCGCAGGCGTGCCGCTACCCGGCGCGCACGCTCGATGTCCGCGGACGATACGTAACCGGACAGACCATAGGGCGTATCGTTGGCAATGGCGACGGCCTCTGCTTCGTCGCCATAGGGAATGATGCTCAGAACCGGGCCGAATATTTCCTCCCGGGCGATTCGCATGTCGTTGCCCACCCGGGAAAAAACCGTGGGCTTCACAAAGAACCCGGTTTCGATCCCGGGCGGCCTGCCCGGACCGCCGGCCACCAGCTTTGCGCCCTCTGCGATACCCGCCTCGATCAGCGCCTGGATTTTGTTCCATTGCTGTTCGCTTACGACCGGACCCATATGGGTACCATCGTTGCGCGGATCTCCCACGACGACTTTGCGCGCCACTTCGGCGGCTATCTGCTCGGCCGCACCGAGAAAAGCCTGCGGCACCAGCATCCGCGTGGGCGCATTGCACGACTGACCCGAGTTCTCGAAACAAGCTCTGGTGCCGTGTTTAACCGCAAACTCGACATCCGCGTCATCGAGGATGATGTTCGCAGACTTGCCACCAAGTTCCAGCGCCACTCTCTTCAGCGTGGCCGCCGCGGCAGTGCTGACTTCGCGACCCGCTCGCGTCGAGCCGGTAAAGGAGACCATGTCGATATCCGGGTGTGCGGCAATGGCCGCGCCGACGGTCGGACCATCGCCGTTGACCAGGTTGAAAACACCCGGTGGCGTCCCCGCCGCATCGAGAATCTCCGCGAGGATAGCCGCATCGATCGGCGCGATTTCGCTGGGTTTCAAAACCATAGTACAACCGGCCGCCAGCGCCGGCGCGACCTTGCACACGATCTGGTTGATCGGCCAGTTCCACGGCGTAATCAGCCCGCAAACACCAACCGGCTCACGCAGGATCCGGGTACCCCCCAACTCCTGCTCGAACGCGAAGTTTTGCAGAATCTTGCGTGCGACCTTGAAATGCGCAAGTCCCATCGCTGCCTGCGCATTGGTCGCGAGGGCGATTGGCGCGCCCATCTCTGCACAGATAGCGCTTGCCACATCGGCATAGCGCTTCTTGTATGCGTCGAGTATTCGCCCGAGTAACTCGATACGTTCTTCACGACTGCTTACCGCGAAGGCGGGGAATGCCGCGCGCGCCGCAGCCACCGCGCGCTCCACATCCGCTGCAGAGCCGAGTGAAATCGTACCTATCGACTGCTCGGTTGCCGGATCGATGACTTCGAGATCACGCGGCTGATCGGGCTCGACCCACTCACCGTCGATATAAAATTTCCTGAAGTTGTACACGAAAAGTCCCTTCCTGATATTTCAATGGAACCGCTCCGGGACCATTCCCGGACGGTGCAAGAGGTGCCGTGCTCGCGCTCAGTCGCTGGCTTCTGACGGCAGCCGGTAATCGCCAAACCGCTCGCGCAGGCTTACCTTGCTGATCTTGCCGGTCGCGGTATGCGGAATTTCGTCGACAAATACGATATCGTCGGGAAGCCACCATTTGGCCACATGTTCTGCAAGAAAATCGAGCAGGGTCTGCTTGTCGACGGTCTCGCCCTCAGCCGGCACGACAATCATCAGTGGCCGCTCGGCCCATTTCGAGTGGGCGACACCGATCACCGCCGCCTCGAGTACGCCCGGGTGCGCCACCGCGGCGTTTTCGAGATCGATCGAACTGATCCACTCACCGCCGGACTTGATCACATCCTTGGTACGGTCAGTGATCTGCATGTACCCGCTGGCATCGATCGTGGCGACGTCTCCGGTACTGAACCAGCCCTCGCTGTCGAGAGTACTGCCGCCGTCATCCATGCGATAGTAATCGCTGGCGATCCACGGCCCGCGCACTTTCAACGCACCGAATCGTTTCCCATCCCAGGGCAGTTCATTGTTATCGTCATCGACGATCTTCATCTCCACGCCATAGACGGCGCGACCCTGTTTCGCGCGCACAGCCTGCAAGGCCTCATGATCGAGGTTGTCCATCCCGGGCAACAGCGAGTTGAACGTACCGAGCGGGCTCATCTCGGTCATACCCCAGGCATGATGGGTCTCGACTCCGTGTTTCTCGCGGAACTCATCCATGATCGCAAGCGGGCAGGCGGAGCCGCCGACGATCGTGCGCTCCAGCGTCTGCAGCGTCTTGCCGTTGTCCCGTAAGTACTGCAGCAACGCCAGCCATACCGTCGGCACGCCGAGCGCGGCCGTCACGCCCTCGCTTTCCATCAGCTCGTGGAGGGTTTCGCCGTCACCAAGCTTCGGCCCGGGGAAAACCAGCTTCGCGCCAACCATCGGAACGGTGTAGGCCGTGCCCCAGCCGTTGGCATGAAACAATGGCACGACCGGGAGCACGACATCGCGCGCCCTGAGGTTCATGACGTCCGGCAACGCCGATGCATAAGAATGCAGAACTGTTGCGCGGTGCGAATACAACACGCCTTTGGGGTTGCCGGTCGTGCCGGATGTGTAACACAGCGCGCTGGCCACATTCTCGTCGAGTTCGGGCCACTCGAAATCGTCGCACTCGGCCTCGAGCAGCGTCTCATAGCAGAGCAAATTGGGCAAAGTCGATTGCGGCATGTGCGCCGCATCGGTCAGGACCACATAGCCCTCTACGGCGGGCAGTTGCGGCGCAAGTTTCTCCAGCAGCGGAACGAACATCAGATCGATAAAAATATAGCGGTCCTCGGCATGGTTGACGATGTATTCGATCTGTTCGGCGAAAAGCCGCGGGTTGATCGTGTGCAAAACGAATCCGCCGCAGGAGATCGCATAGTAGAGCTCGAAATGGCGGTAGTCGTTCCACGCCAGTGTCGCGACACGATCCGAAGGTTCAAGACCGAGCCGATTGAGCGCATTGGCAAGTTGCCGCACACGGGTGAACGCTTCGCGATAGGTCTGCCTGTGGAGAGGCCGATCCATGGTCACGGAAACGATCTCCCCGTGGGGCGAATTGCGTTCGACATGACGCATGATCGATGTGATGGTCAAAGGGGTGTTCATCATCAGGCCGTGCATTTCCGTCCTCCTTTTGCCACTCTGCCGCGAGACTGATCCGCCCGCTTTTTTCTGCTGTCCTCTGCCCGCGCCGGGCGCGGCCGGGTTCAGCAATTCCCGCGCGTTCCGGCATCGTCGCGCCCGAGCCGCGAAGCCGCTATCCGGTCATCAATATCCAGATGACCCGCCGGCAGCTCGAATACTTCCAATTGCCGTCCCTCGCGGCGCAATACTTCCTTGGCCCCGCGGTCACCGCGCAGCTCGCGCAGCGCCGGGAATAGCCGCGCCGGCACGACCGCCGGGATCCCGAACGTCCCTGCATAGCCGCTGGCGACCGCCTGCTCCGGCCCATTACACCAGCGCGCGACCAGTGCTTGCAGATCCGCGCCGTCCACCAGCGGCTGATCGCAGGGCATCAGCAATGCCGCGGCACAATCCCGCGGCAACGCGGCAATCCCGGTGCGTATCGAAGAGGCCATGCCGTCGCGCCAGCTTACATTATGCGCGCGGATTAATCGGCCGCTGTCGAGAACAGCATCAAGCTTGTCGGCATGCGCGCCGGTTACAATCACGATGCGATCGGCAACAGTCTGCCGCGCGTGAACCAGCGCGTGTTGCAGGAACGTCCGCCCGCTCCACTGATAGAGCTGTTTCGGAGTACCGAAGCGGGTGGATGCGCCCGCAGCGAGCACGATCGCCCAGACCCCTTCTGCCGCTGCCGCAGAAACGCTCACAACAAGAAAGCGACAACAATAACCACGGCAAACAGCAGCGGCGACACCCAGCGCGCGACCTCGTTGATGCGCAGCGCCAGCGCATCCTTGCCCTTGTCCGCTAAGTACGTCACGGCAACGGCAATGGCGAGCGCCGCAAAGACCAGCACCGAGGCAAAGACAAGAAACAGATCCATCCGCGTCATGTATGCGATCGGTGGCAGAATCGACGCCAGTGCAAAGCGGTATGCGATCAGCGTCAACATCGATGTGGCGGCAAGACCGAGCCGCGGCGCCACGTGCGCCGGGGCGATCCAGAAAACCGACCATGACATCATCACGACGAGCAGCAGCGGTACAATAAGCTTCCACACGTAATAGCCGGTCAGCCTGGTCGCACTGAATTCCAGGTCCAGGCGCGAAATCGTGCGATCGGTCGGCGCAACGTAGTGAGTGCCGCTGCGGGCCTCGCGAAAGCGCAAATCCCAATTGACGACCGACAACCGCTCAGCCATTCCCACCGACGCCTCGTCCGAACCCAGGGTCACGTCTTCCGGCCCGTAGCTCGAGACGATTACGAAAACCAGAGTTTGCTGATCGAACGGGAAATCGCTGAGGTCCGCATCGTATGAGAATTCACCGAAACGGCGCACCACGAAATAGACGCTCCCGTCCGGCTCGACCCGTATCTGCGGCGGATTCGAACTGCCAACGTTCCGTCGGTTCAGCGACTGGACCTGCGGGGTCCAGATCTGGTCGGGGCTTGCAAGGCAGGGTAGCGGTCCGGCATGAACGAGTCTTGGATCGGACCATTCCGCACGGAAGAACACGTCGGTTACAAAACTCTGCTCGACATCGAGAATCTTCGTAACATCGACCACATAGACCCGAATCAGAACCTCGGTCGGCTGCCCCGCTTCGCCCGGCCGCATCAGCAAATCGGGAGAATTAAAAGTACAGTCCTGCGCCAGCGCATCGCTACCCAGCAAACCAAGCACTACCGCCACAAGACGCCGAAACATCGCCATCCTCAAAAAGTCGCATCAATCACGGCATTATGCTGCAAAAACCGCATGCGTCTCTCGCCTGATGTAAGCGATCCGCCCAGTTGCGGCTGCGGCGGCAACGTTCAGCACAAATGCCCGCCCGCGGCACCCTTGAGTACGGCCTGTATTTGCGCGGCGATCGAAAGCGCGATGCTGTCGGCATCATCCGCCCCGATATCGAGACCTACCGGTCCGTACGCCCTGCCCTGCAGCAGCTGCTGCGCCGCGCCGAGATCGTCGAACAGGCGTGTCCTGCGTTTTTCCGGACCCAGCATGCCGATGTAGGCGATGCGGCTTTGCGCGAGGCTCCGCAGATACTCGAGATCGGTTAGGTAGTGGTGACTCATCACGACGCAGGCGTCGAAGACGTCGAGATCGAGGGTGTCGGCGAGTCTGTCCGCCGCGGTTTCGCGAACGTCCGCGGCAACCATCTGGCGCAATCGTTCGACATATGCCGGGCGATGGTCCGCAACCGTTACCCGCCAACCCAGCATTTCGCCCATACGCGCGAGCGGTATCACGTCCGGGCCCGCGCCAAGCAGCAACACCTTTGGAATGACGGGCACCGGCGCGGCAAAGATCTCCAGCTCCGCGCCGTCGTGGCGAATCTTGTACACGCTCGCCGCGGTGGCCGCCGCGGCGCAAGCCTCACGGAGAAAAGCATTCGCCTCGGATCCGGACATCGTCCCGGCGCTGTCTGCAACCATCCACGCGGCTGCGGGCACTGCTGCGCTTGCCGACGCGATGACCAGCGCATAGGCGCCGCGCCTGGCGCCGGCCATCAAACCGGTCATCGACATAAAGGGCTCGTAGCCGGTCGCCGGATCGAGCGGCTGGAGAAAAATTCTAACGGCCCCGTTGCACCCCAGCCCGAGCCCCCAGACCTGGTCGGCTTCCTCGTCGCGCATGTCGTAGGTCACCTGTTTCGGCTGCCGGCTCTCAAGTACTCCGCGCGCATGCTCCACCAGGTCTCCCTCGAGGCAACCCCCGCTCACAAGACCCTCGAAATCGCCACCCGGCTCGATCAGCATCTGGGTGCCAGCTTTGCTGTAGGTCGAGCCAAGGGTCTCTACGATCGTTGCCAATACGAGTGGCTTGCCTTGGGCGCGCCAGCCTTCGAAGGCGGCGAGCAGATGCTGAACTGCCATGATAATTTTCCGGTGCGTTATAGTCGTTTGCCGCAGCGTCGCGCTAGCCGCAGCCAGAGCGCACCTCGTATTTTACGCATTGCGGCGAGATTCGCGTGTTTTCTACCATGGCGGCACCAGGCACGCCATAATGCGTAGCTTGCAGACTGCAGAAGTGGAGATCACACCTGGCATGAGTTGGTTGCACAGAGTGCTCGGGCGCCTGTCCGAGAGCGGCCGGGACCTGTTGCCGATCATCGTCGTCATCGCGTTTTTTCAGCTTGTCGTTTTGCGCCAACCATTGCCGCAACTCGGGCAGATGCTGGGTGGGCTGGCACTCGTTGTTCTTGGTTTGACGTTTTTTATCCGCGGCCTCGAACTCGGCCTGTTTCCGATTGGCGAGGCGATGGCTCACTCTCTCGCGAGCAAGGGGTCGTTATTCTGGCTCATCACCTTTGCCTTCGCCCTGGGTTTCGGTACGACCGCGGCCGAACCGGCGCTGATCGCCATTGCCGAGGAAGCCGCACAGGTCGCCGCCGGAGCAGGCGTCATCGGCACCGATTCGGGAGCGATGGACGCATACGCCTTCGGCTTGCGCCTGACGGTCGCGCTGGCGGTCGGATTCTCCCTGGTGATAGGGGTGTGGCGAATACTGAAAGGCTGGCCGATCCATTACCTGATCGCCGGCGGCTACGTCATCGTCATGGTCGTCACGGCCGTGGCGCCGCGCGAGATCATCGGCATTGCCTATGACTCCGGCGGGGTCACGACGTCAACCATCACGGTACCACTGGTTACCGCGCTTGGAGTCGGGCTCGCATCCTCGATCAAGGGCAGAAACCCCATCGTGGACGGATTCGGACTGATCGCCTTCGCCTCTCTGACGCCGATAATTTTCGTTATGGTCTACGGAATGCTGGTCTAAATGACAGGCCTCGGCATAGCGTTGGAGGTACTGCTCGGAACGATTCGGGATGTGTTGCCGATCGCGACTATTCTGCTGGTATTCCAGTTCGTCATCCTGCGGCGGGCATTACCGAATCCGCGCGGGATTGCCATCGGCTTCGCTTACGTACTGCTTGGGCTGTCACTGTTTCTGATTGGACTCGAGGAAGCGCTGTTCCCCATCGGGCGGTTGATGGCCTCGCAGTTGACACACCCGGAAATAGTGGGTGTCGCGGCCAGTACCGACTGGCGCGATTTCGGCTGGATCTATGCATTTGCGTTTGCCATGGGCTTCAGCACGACCATTGCCGAACCCGCGCTGATCGCGGTCGCCATTAAAGCGAGTGAGCTTTCTGCTGGCAGTGTCAGGACCTGGGGACTGCGAATCGCGGTCGCCATCGGCGTTGCTGTCGGCCTGACACTCGGCGTGTTCCGGATCATCATCGGTGCCCCGATCCACTGGTTCATCATTTGCGGCTATATCGTGGTCACCATTCAGACCATGTTCGCACCACGCAGCATCGTGCCTCTCGCCTACGACTCGGGTGGCGTCACAACCTCAACGGTCACGGTACCGATTGTTGCTGCGCTGGGACTCGGCCTTGCGGAGACGATTCCAGGTCGCAGCCCGCTGATCGACGGGTTCGGGCTGATCGCTTTTGCCAGCCTGTTTCCGATCATGGCGGTCATGGCCTATGCGCAGATTACCGAGTACCGCAACAAGAATCGCGCACCCGAGACAACGCGGGACATGGGTGAGCATGCATCAACTGGTAGCAAAGAAGGAGAAGAAGCATGAGATTCAAACTCGTCATTGCCTTAGTCAATGACACCAAGACGGAGGCTATTACCGAGGCTGCGCGGAACGCCGGCGCCACCGGCTGTACGGTCATCACCAATGCGCGTGGACAGGGAATCGAGGAGAAAAAGACCTTCCTCGGCCTGACCCTTGAAACGCAGCGCGATGTGATTCTGCTACTGGTGGAGGAACACCGGGCGCGGCCGATCCTCGAGACAATCAGTATCGCCGGGGAGTTCGACACCTCGCCCGGCACCGGGATCGCATTCCAGATCGATGTCGAGGATGCGGTCGGGGTGGCGCACCAGGTGGAAAAAATCGCACCGGAACTGGAGGAGGAGCAGCAGCTATGAATGACACAACCAGAATCCGGGTCCAGGACGTCATGGAACAGGATTTCGTCATGGTTGACGGCATGACGACCGTGACGGAAGCGGTCGAACTGATGCGCCAGAACTCGGCTAATCACCTGATCATCAATCGTCGCACCAAGCACGACGAGTACGGGATCGTCGTTCCGTCGGATATTGCCACCCGCGTGCTGGCAAAGAACCGCTCCCCGGACCGCGTCAATGTCTACGAGATCATGTCAAAGCCGGTGTTGTTCATACGGCCCGAAATGGACATACGTTACTGTGCGCGGTTCTTTGGCCGGTTCGGCATTTCGGCGGCCCCGGTGATTTCCCGTGGCGAAATCCAGGGTCTGGTCAGTTACCAGCATCTGGTACTGAAAGGCGTTTGCCCCTGACAATTCCGATCGCGGAATCACTCATGCGAATCCCGCGGGCAGTCACCGCCAGCAGGCATTTGCGCAAGCACGGGGTCAATCAGCGGGTTCGCTCCGGACCGAATGTTGCCGATCGATCTCGCGTTCGGCCTCGGTCCAGTCCTGCTCGGGACAACCTGAATCGTGGTCACGCGCAAGAGATCGATAATAAGCCGCCTCGGCAATCATCCTGAATCGTTCAGCGGGATCGATCGCGCTCTCGGCAACGATGACGGCATCGGTTTTTCGCTTTGCGTCATCGCGTTTTTTGCTGGATTTTCCGCGCTTGATCGCCTTGTCTTTCGATGCAGACTTTGCTTTTTTGCCGCTGCTCTCGCCATCCTTGCGTTTTTTGCCGCTCTTGCCCTTGACCGACTTCTTGTCCTTTTTTCCCTTGTCCGGCATCGCTTGCTCCAGATCGACGCGTTATCACAGCCGGCCCCGCGAACACAGGTCCGGCGCCGATTTCCCTAATCCTCGAGCAAGTTTACAAGGAACGGACTGAGAAGCCCGAGCAATACGACGACGAACATCGGTTCGAACCGGTAAACCGGAAGCGCCGCGCCTTGCGCAAACCAGGCGCTCATCCAGTCACCCGCGGACAGCAGCAGCTGCCCAGCCGGCCGCGCCGCGATCGCGATACCGAGCCCCGCTGCAAAGTAGAGCACTGCCCGGCGTATCCGTCGGCGCCGGCCGATACGGTAAATTACCCGATTGCTAAAGCCGTTATCAGCAACCGGCGGCATAGCCTCCCGGAACAAGCTGCGAAGACGCTCGTCGTCCTGCTGATCGTGGAGATCACTCATTTGCCGGCACTCTCCTGCGGAAACTTTTCGCGAATACGTTGACGCGCGCGGTGGATATGCGACTTGACCGTGCCGATCGGCATACCGGTCACAGCGCCGATCTCGGCATGGCTAAGTCCGAGTGCGAATGACATTACCATGACGCTGCGCTCCTCTTCCGACAACGCGGCAAGCACGACCTCGAGATCGAAGCTGTCGGCCGTGCCGGCGCTGACTGGCTGGTTATGCGAAGCCGTTCGCTCGTTGCCGAATCTATCGACCGCCGCACTGTACCGTTTGGCCTTGCGCCGCGACTGCAGAAACTCATTGTAGGCGAGTTTCATCAACCATGACACGAACCGGCCCTGCCCGGCAAACGAGGACAGCTTGTCCCAGGCGCGGACGAAAGTCTCCTGCGCCAGATCGTCGGCCAGCGCGAAGTCGCGGGTCAATTGGCGCAAAACTCCTCGTACCTGAGATTGATGCCGCCGCACCAGCTCGCCAAACGCGTTGCCATCCTGCAGCGATACCGCGCGGGCGACGAGCTCCTCGTCACTGCCCGGCTCCGCCGTGGACTGTTTCCGGTTCGTCGCGATCGGATCGTCCGCCATACCTGGAAAGCCCCAAGTATGCCGCCCCGACCAGAAATGGGAAGGCCGAGATCGCGAGCAAGGGCCGGACAGCGTCCTGCTCGCCGAGAGTCACCGCAAATATCGCGAAAGCAGCACCAATTGCGATGCTGATGAGCCCGCGCCGGAAATCCGCCTCCGGCGAGCGTTTGCGCTCATCGAGACCGGCCAGCAAAGCCGGCGAGAGTTCGTGATTCTTCTCCAGGGCAAGACGAACCGTCTTCTGCAATTCGCGCTTGCCGCGGAATCGCAGCAACAGGAATACGACCGCAATTACCGCGAACGACAAAAACATCGAAATTGGCACCCATTCTCCACTCATTCTCTGATTCTCCATCGCAACAAATTAGGGTCTTGCCGGTTAGATGCCGCTGCGGCATGAATCGGATGCGTTGCAGCGGGAAATCTTCCCATCGCCACCGGGCCACGGTTGCCGAGCTCCCGCGACAAGCCCTATGCTCACCCGACAGAGTCCGCGCGACCAGGCCCGTCGCGCTGGCCGGATCAAACTGGCGACCCACAATTGATGTCTGAACACAGCCCAGAGGAACGCCGCCCCCGCCATCCCGGCAAAGCCGGTGCGCGCGCGCGCCCGCGCGGGCGCCACGCGGAAGCCGGCGATCTGGAAGCGCTGCGGCAATTGCTCGGCGACCCACCGTACCGGCGCGATCTCCTGATCGAGTATCTCCACGAGATTCAGGACCACTATCGGTGTATTCGCCCGTCACAAACGGCCGCACTGGCGCAAATGCTCGGCCTGGCCCAGACCGAGGTCTACGAAGTGGCCACTTTCTATGCGCATTTCGATGTCGTCGACGAGCAGGATCCGGCACCTCCGCTATTGACCCTCAGGGTATGCGACAGCCTGTCCTGCCAGATCGCCGGCGGGCGGGAACTGCTGCGCGGCCTGAAAGAAACCAGTGGCGAAGATGTGCGGGTCCTCCGCGCGCCGTGCATGGGTCGATGTCAGCATGCTCCAACGGTTGCGGTCGGCGCATTCCATGTTGACCATGCCTCGAACGAAACGGTAGCCCAAGCCGTCGCAAGCGGCTGTGCCACGCCGGATATTCCACCGTACGTCGGCCTGAGCGCATACCGGCAACAGGGCGGCTATGCGACATTGTCGAAGTGCATTGAAGGCACACTGACAGCGGATCGGGTGATCGACACACTGAACGACTCCGGACTCCGCGGTCTCGGCGGCGCCGGCTTTCCACCCGGGCGGAAATGGCAAACGGTCCGGGCCGAACCCGGCCCGCGCATGATGGCGGTCAATGCCGACGAGGGCGAACCCGGAACGTTCAAGGATCGCTATCACCTCGAAAACACTCCGCATACGGTCTTGGAAGGCATGCTTATCGCGGCCTGGGCGGTGGAAGCCGACAAGATCTATTTCTATTTGCGCGATGAGTACCCGGCGATCCGGCAGATACTCTCCAGCGAAATCGAAGCATTGCGAGGCGCCGCCATTCCGCTGGCGGACAGGATCGAATTGCGGCGCGGCGCCGGAGCCTACATCTGCGGCGAAGAGTCGGCGATGATCGAATCGATCGAGGGCAAACGCGGCCTGCCACGGCATCGGCCACCGTATGTCGCGCAATACGGCATCCACGGTCAACCGACGCTGGTCAACAATGTCGAAACCCTTTACTGGATCCGCGATATTCTCGAGAAAGGCGCGGACTGGTATGCCGGACATGGTCGCAATGGCGCCACCGGCCTGCGCAGCTATTCGGTGTCGGGACGGGTCAAGGAGCCCGGGGTGAAACTGGCGCCGGCGGGCATCAGCGCACGTGATTTGATCGAGGACCATTGCGGCGGCATGGCCGACGGACACGTGTTCAGGGCCTATCTGCCGGGCGGCGCGTCCGGCGGCATATTGCCGGCGAGCATGGCCGACCTGCCTCTCGAATTCGGCGCCCTCGAGGCACATGGCTGCTTTGTCGGGTCCCACGCGCTGATAGTGCTTGGCGACCAGGACGATCTGCGCGATGTTGCGCTCAACCTGATGCACTTTTTCGAAGACGAAAGTTGTGGACAATGCACTCCATGCAGGGTCGGCACACGCAAAGCCGCGACGCTGATGAGCGCCTCCCAGTGGGATGCGAACCTGCTACGAGAACTGGCCCAGGCCATGTCCGAGGCTTCCATCTGCGGCCTCGGCCAGGCCGCCTGCAATCCGCTGCTCTCGTTGCTGCGGTATTTCCCGGAGGAACTCGAAGCATGAGCGGCGAGTCCCTGACGCTGGTAATCGACGGACGGGAAATCGAAGCCCGCCTCGGGGAAACGATCTGGGCGGTGGCCGACCGCCATGGCATCGAGATTCCGCACCTGTGCCACAACCCGCAACCCGGTTACCGCCCCGACGGCAATTGCCGCGCCTGTGTCGTGGAAATCGAGGGTGAACGCACTCTCGCCGCTTCCTGCGTGCGCAAAGTGCAGTCCGGCATGCGCGTAATGACCGCAACCGGACGGGCGCGCACGGCGCAAACAATGATGCTGGAACTGCTGCTCGCCGATCAGCCCGAACGCGAGTCCTGCCATGATCCGCGGTCGCGTTTGTGGCACTGGGCCGATCGACTCGGTGTTTCGGCAAGCCGTTTCCCCGCCGACAACATTAGCCATGCTGATCGCAGCCATCCGGCGATGGCGGTTTTTCTCGACGCCTGCATACACTGCAATCTTTGTGTCCGGGCCTGCCGCGAGGTCCAGGTCAACGACGTGATAGGCATGGCGCATCGCGGTCATCTCAGCAAGATAGTGTTTGATTGCGATGACCCGATGGGCGACAGCACCTGTGTCGGCTGCGGCGAATGCGTACAGGCCTGCCCGACCGGCGCACTGATCGAAAGCGCCCTGGTTGACGAAAACGGCGCCAGTACCGCTGCCGGACTCGAAGAGACACACAGCGTGTGCCCGTATTGCGGGGTGGGATGCCAGTTGACTTACCTGACCCGCGACGATCGCATCGTCGCGGCGCGCGGACGCAATGGACCCGCCAATCGAAACCGGCTGTGCATCAAGGGCCGGTTCGGGCTCGATTACGTGCACCACCGGCAGCGCCTGACGCGACCCTTGATACGCCGCGACGACATGCCGAAAAGCGCCGCGGACGACATCGATCCCTCCGATCCGCTGACCCATTTTCGCGCAGCTGACTGGGATGAGGCACTGGACCTTGCAGCGGGCGGTCTGGCTGGCATCCGGCGCGAATCAGGCGCAACCGCCGTCGCCGGTTTCGGCTCCGCAAAGTGCTCGAACGAGGAAGCCTACCTGTTCCAGAAACTGATGCGCGCCGGCCTTGGCAGCAACAACGTCGATCACTGTACGCGTCTGTGCCATGCCTCGTCGGTCGCGGCGCTGCTGGAGGGCATCGGTTCCGGCGCAGTAACGGCGCCGTTTACCGCCGTCGAGCAGGCGGATGTCATCGTCGTTATCGGATCCAACCCGACCGAGAACCATCCGGTGGCCGCTACCTTTTTCAAACAGGCCGTCAAACGCGGCGCCACGCTCGTGGTCATGGATCCGCGCGGAACCGCGCTGCGCCGCCATGCAACGCATATGCTCCAGTTCAAACCCGGCAGCGACGTCGCACTGCTGAACGCGATGCTGAACGTTATCGTCACGGAAAACCTCTGGGATGCCGATTATGTCGCGCGCCACACCGAAGACTTCGCAATTCTGCAGCGACACATCGAACCCTTTACACCGCAGGCCATGGCGCCCGTGTGCGGCATCGATGCGGCAACGATCAGGCACATCGCGCGAGTTTACGCAGGCGCCGGTGCCGCGATTATTTTCTGGGGTATGGGTGTGTCGCAGCATGTGCACGGGACCGACAATGTCCGGTGCCTGATTGCATTGGCGACACTGACCGGACAAATAGGCCGTCCGGGAACGGGGTTGCATCCGCTACGCGGCCAGAACAATGTCCAGGGGGCATCGGATGCCGGACTGATCCCGATGATGTACCCCGATTATCAAGGCGTCGAACTGGCATCCGCGCGC
>Ga0316191_10000108_pt1 | contig 44033 bp, 36 predicted proteins | sample Eddworburr2cm_MG_FD_204928 | JGI IMG/M metagenome (GOLD analysis project Ga0316191, IMG submission 204928) | Coastal sediment microbial communities from Maine, United States - Eddy worm burrow 2 cm | ecosystem: Environmental > Aquatic > Marine > Coastal > Sediment | place: USA: Maine...
ACAATGGCGATTCTATAATTATTCATACGCTTTTTCTCCGATCCAGTCTTCTCTTCATCGATGAACAATGCCAAGCAGTCGTTGTCGAGCCCCCCGACGGCCTCAATCTGGCGAAGAGATTTTAGACGGATTTATAGAATGCCTTTACAGGAATATAGCCGGGATGTAAAGACCCGGGCATTTAAATTACGAACTACCTTTCCGCGGACATCGGGGGCCGGCGGTCGTACCAGGGACAGGCTTCTTCCAGTTGAGCGGCCAATCTGAAAAGGGTGGCTTCGTCGCCGAAAGGTGCGATAAAATGGGTTCCGCAGGGTAGCCCGCCGGGAGTCCAATGCAAGGGGACGGACATGGCCGGTAGTCCGCAAAGGTTGGCTATTTGGGTGAAAGGTGTTCTGGATAGACTACGTTCCACCATTTTATCCACGATGCCGGATATTTTCAGCAACCAGCCCGCACGCAAAGTATTGACCAGGTTCATCAGCATAGCTTCAGCGGGTTTGGGTTTCAGCTCCCCCACTTTTGCTGGAGGATAAGCGGTTGTGGGTGTCATATAAATATGGTAGGTATCAAAAAAACGCCCCATTTTTCGTGCGGAACGGTCCCACAAGCGCAAGGCCGAGGTCAGGTATCCAGATGAAAAACTCCGGCCGAGCAGGCCTAAGGTCCAGGTCATGGCCTCCACGTCTCCCAGCTTGGCCTTGCGCCCCAACACAGGCTCAAGTTCATCGATATTGGCCGCCACTTCTCCAAAATACATGGCCATATAGCTTGCGGCCAGGGCACGACCGTCTATGTCCGGTTGCATCTCCTCAACATGGTGACCGAGGTCTTCCAGGAACCTGGCGGTTTTTTCAACGGCGCGGACACATTCCGGATGTACCCGGGTGTGAATGGGTGAGCTCGTGCTGAAGACGATTTTTAACCTGCCCGGCGGCCGGCCGACTTCTTCCAGGTAAGGTCTCTCCGGCGGGGGAATTCGATAGGGCGCCCCGGTGTCCTCGCTCTGGGTGGCATCCAGCATGGCGGCACTGTCCCGCACCGACCGGGTGAGAACATGGCTTTGCACCGCTCCGTGCCAGGCCGGGCCGCTATCCGGTCCACTCGGATTTCGGCCTCTTGTCGGCTTGAGCCCGAATAGGCCGCAGTAGGAGGCGGGAATGCGGATAGAACCTCCGCCGTCGCCTCCGGCCGCAGCGGGAGTCATGCCGGCCGCAACCGCGGATGCAGAACCACCACTCGACCCGCCGGGTGTATAGTCGGTGTTCCAGGGGTTGCGGCAGGGGCCAAAAAGTTCGGGTTCGGTAATGCCCAACAACCCGAATTCGGGCGTGTTGGTCTTACCTAAGATTGCCAGGCCGGCTTTCTTGAAGCGGACGACCATCTCGCTGTCCTTTTCGGGGACGTATGTGTTAAGAGCTCGGCAACCATCGGAAGTGGGCACTCCGGCATAGGCATAACCAAGGTCTTTGAGCAGGAAAGGGACGCCTGCAAAGGGAGCATCCGGTTGTGGTTGGGATGCGGCTTTTCGTCCCTCTTCAAACATTGGCCGAATGACGGCGTTTAGCAGGGGATTGTGGCGGTTGATTCTTTCGATTGACTCTTCACACAATTCCAAGGCAGTAACCTGCCCCTGACGGACGAGCTCAGCCAGCCCCAGAGAATCGAATTGATCAAAGTCTTGGATACCACCCATTATTCACTCCTTTAGGAACGTTTGATTGTCTCCAACATCTATAAAACGTATCAGAATTTTCTACAAGCTCCATAACACACCGCATCCCCGGCAGCATTTCAGCGGGGTTTCTGTTTGGAGCTGTTCTCTGAAGTACGTATACTCAGGACCCGACCATATCTCTTCCAGTGAGGATTCAAAAGCATTCCCCAAGATTATAGAAGAATAGTCAATGGTGGCAAAGGGCGAAATACAGCAGGGCAAAACGTTGCCGTTGGCGGTGATATACATAAGCGTTTGCGGTCGATAACACTTGCTCCAGGGCAATTTCGCCGCGCAATCCGTCTGCACGCTTTCAAGCGGGTTGCCCAGGCCCGAAGCATTGAACCGGATGCCCAACCGGGCGGCCAACAGCCGGCTGCTGTTAATCAACGCCAGGGCCTCGTCGTTCGAATCCCGTAACGTTTTTTCGCGTCTGGCCACACCATACCCATCATGGTCCTGAAAATAGACCAGTCGTTGCAGGTGTATTTCTTCAATTCCTATTTCGGCTGCCAGGCGGAGCAGACCCGGCAGCTCTGCGATATTTTCTTGGGTTCCCAAAAACCACATTGAAAGCCTTGGCGTGACAGCGCGGCGCTCTTTTTGAAGCCTCAGAAAGCTTTGCAGATTCTGAATAATTCGGTTGAACTGATCGCTGTTGCGAATAAGTTTATATCCTTCAGGGGATGCAGCATCCAGTGAAATGCGCAGTTCATCCAGCCCGGTGTCAATGATAGCGTTTTGGCGCTCTTCATCCAGCAGGATACCGTTGGAATTAAAGAGCACAAATACGTTGCGTTTTTTCAGATGCGCGATCATCCTGGAAAGATCTTTGTTCAATAGCGGTTCGCCGATGCCGTGAAGCGTTGCGCGCTCCAATGCGGGTAATTGGTCTGTGATCATGACCAGGTCCTGCAGGGACATGTCGCGATCCGGTTCCCAGTTTCCCCGGTAAAGAATACACCCCTTGCAGCGGAGGTTGCATCGGTTGGTCGTCTCGATATAGAGAATTTTCGGAAGTCTTAAACCTTGTTCTGCTTTTGCCATGATTATTTAATAATATCCTATGCAATTCTGGATTTTGGATTTTAGAATTTGGATTTAAGGTCCGCCTTCGGCGGATCAATTTAATAAAAAGTGATAGAGCAAAGCGATACAATAAATCCGCAATCCACAATCCACAATCTAAAATTATCTCAAAAATATGATTTAATTAAATAAAACTAGGATGAAAGTTAAGAGCCACGATATGCGTGATCTTCATCAGCCCAATCTAAACCCCCCTGACAATGGTGGTGCAAATACTACCGGTGCGCAGAGGTTTTGCAGCCGACGATTGATGGCCTTTGAGTTGAATCGTTTTTCCCCGGAAAATCGGACAGTATTCATCCGGTTCTTCAAAGCGGCCCCGCAGTTTGCGACGTGCCGCACATCCTCCCCCGCAATTGGCGGCATGATCACAGTCCAGACAGAATTTTGGCGTGAAATGGGTTTGTTTAAACAAGTGGGATTCGATGATGGTTTCTTTTTTATCTACCAGGTCATCAATGGTTAGATCGGATTCGGGCCAGTAAACGCAGGCTTTTAATTTCCCGTCCGGGGTTATCCGCATGCTGTGTCCACCGCAAGGGGTGCCGCTCAGGCCCTTGAGATCCAAAAATGTGTTTACCAGTGGCTCTGTCACGGAGATGATCTCACTGTGGTCGAAGAGGATTTTAAATGCTTCCCAGTACTGTTCAAAATTCGGACGAAACTCCTCGGTGTACATGGGTTGATAGACATTGACGCGAAAATCAGATCCAAAGGAAGCGGCAAGCCCGGCAATATTTCCCAGATCTTTATAATTTAAGTTCATCAAGACCGCCAATATGGATACCCGGATGCCCAGCCCCCGGCAGCGCTCGATGCCCGCCATGATCGTATTCCAGTTACCTGCGCCACGGAATTTGTCCTGTCGGGCTTGATCCGGGAAATCCACGGAAAATTCCACATCTCCGAAATACTTGAGCATTTCGTCGGGCGTAATGGAGAGCGTGTAGCCGTTGGAAGCCAGGGTCAGTTTGATCTTGCGGTTATGCAGGTAATCCAGAATGTCAAAATAAGCAGGGTTTAAGCCGTTTTCGCCGGTGCCGAAGCCGATGGAACTGATTTCGAGACTTTCGCATACTTTTTGAATATCGATCAGAGCCAAATTATGGATGTACTCCTGGTCTCGATAGCAGTGAGCGCAGTGTAAGTTACAGTTGCTTGTCAGGCCAACTCCTAATGAGAACATGTGACAACTCCCTATGATTCTCTTTTTCGATAGCCATGCTTGACTGACAGAAAAAAGACGTAGAAAAATCCTGAAGTATAAATAATCAGAAAGGGGCTGACAAGGTATTTACTGAAAAAAAGAAACAATATGAGTCCGGACAATGAGTAGAGCCCCAGTAAAAATTCGAGAACTGATACCGCGTTTACAGGGATTGAATAATGTTTGCTTTTCCAGCGGTCTTCTTTCTTTTGGATACCGTATTTGGGCGTGCGAATAAAACCGCTTTTAATATTTAAAAATGCTTCCAGGACGGCTTTGGTGTTGTTGACCGCAATTCCGGTTCCCAGGCACATCAGAAAAGGCAGGATCTTGATGCGGCTTTTCCAATCGCGATAAAGAACTCTTTGCGAGAACAGATACATTGAAGACGGTCCGCAGGTAGCCAGGCACAGCAGGGTGAAGATCATGATCGGATAAGCGAGACTGTTAAAGAACCATTGTGAATACAGCATCGGTATGGAGGTTAGCACTACCAGAAGCATCATGGGATGGACCATGTAATGGGTCAAATGCATAAAGGCCTGAAATTTGATCAAGGGCGAAAGGTCTGATTTGAACAGCTTGCCGAGATTTTTTTTGGCGGTCTGAATCGATCCTTTGGCCCAGCGATGCTGTTGGGATTTAAAGGCATTAATGGTCACCGGCACCTCCGCCGGGCAGACGACATCCGATACAAATTTTAATTTCCAGCCCTTAAGCTGGGCCCTGTAACTCAGATCCAGATCTTCGGTCAGGGTGTCGGCCTGCCATCCCCCGGCATCTTCGATGGTTTTTTTGCGCCAGATGCCCGCGGTTCCGTTGAAATTCATAAAAAAGCCGCTCCAGGCGCGGGCGGCCTGCTCGACCCCGAAATGGCCGTCGATTCCCATTGACTGGGCTCTCGTCAGCAAAGAATAGTCGCTGTTGATATGTCCCCAGCGGGTTTGAAGCATACCGATTTGAGGGTCCGTGAAGTACGGAACCGTCTCTTTTAAAAATTTCGGGTTGGGAATAAAATCGGCATCAAAGATTCCCACAAGTTCGCCTTTGGCATATTTGAGGCCTTCTTTCAGGGCGCCGGCTTTGAAACCAATCCGATCATCGCGGTGGATATAGCCGATGTCGAAGCCCTGCCGTGTCATTTCTCCGGCCACAGCCTTGGCGATGTCAACGGTATCATCGGTGGAGTCATCCAGAATCTGGATTTCAAGCAGTTCTCTGGGGTAATCAAACCGGCAAACAGATTGAATCAACCGTTTAACCACATAGCGTTCATTGTATACAGGCAACTGGATGGTAACCTGGGGCCAGTCTTTTTGGGGTACATTCCGGAAGAAATTTTCTTTGATCGCCTGGTGTTGTCTGAGGGCTGCGGGGCTTTTTAAAAAGTAAAATATCATCAACAAATAGCAATTCATACCATAAAGGAATAGAGACATCAGAGCAAGCAGATATATGATCAGCCAGGCGTATTGGATATTGTCCGTAATCATTGAGGTTTAGTCTTCGATGAATGGGAAAACTTACAAGTATAATACCAAATAACCAATGGTAAGGGGCTCGGAAACAATTTATTCCCCAATTATGCAAGAATTAATCAAAATACAATAGGGTATAGCCTGTATTCTTTTATCAAAAACACGTTACCGTTTCCGTGCGATAATCGTGATCATGCCATTTTCAATGTCGGATTTTTCGACCTTGAAGCCGACCTTCAATAAACATTTTTGTGTCCATTGCGGAGAGATACGAAGCTTTCGGAAAAAACTTTTCTTCATTTTCCAGTGATCATCGGTCTTTTCATAAAGTATGTCATGCACCTTTACATGGTTTTTTTCATATTCCAGAAAACAGATAAAAATTCTGTTAGAATCACTTCTCACCGGAATAAACCGATCCAGCCGGGTCAATTCGGCCGTCATGTCTCTAAAGCCCAGGATCAAAAGCCCCTCTTTCTCCAACGGCCCATGAACACGATGAATTAATTCCTTCACTTCCGCCAGGCTCTTCAAATGGGTAAGGGTATCGCCCATGCAGACAATGATTTCAATTTTTGCAGGGCTGTGTTCAGCAAAATTCAGCAGGTCATCCTGTATCGTTCTGATCGGTAACCTCCCGGCGGCTTGATTTAGCTCCCTCAAAAGGCCGCGGCTGACATCAATAGCGGTGACGTTAAAGCCCGCCTCTGCCAGGGGGATTGCCTGAAAACCGGATCCGGCTCCCAAATCCACAGCGGCGGCCGAATGCGCCGGCCGTATACCGTGGGCTTGGAAAAAGGCTCGATTTTTTTTTAATTTTAAGTCAGATCCGCCACACATCCATGAATAACAGGAAGCAAGCAGGTTGTCATAGTGTTCCTTCACACTTGCCATCGAATTCCTTCCGGTGCTTGGATAAGGGTTCTATTGAGCGGACAAATACAGTACTAAGCGCCTGATATTGTATGGGAGGTATTCGGATAAGGGGGGATGTCGACTGCATCGGAACAATCACTGTAAAGACGGGATAAGAAAAGATTCAGGACGAAGAATACCCTGTCGATTACGCAAATTAGGCCTTTATGTCCCGTTGGCCATCAATTCCAGTCTAATGGTGTTTGGCGTCTGCGTGGCATGCAAAACACCAAACACCTCTGTTTAACAAGATATCTTCGGCAGGGCTATTCGCCGCCGCCATATTTGAACGAAAGGTTCACCCGGGCGCGATAAGATGCCACTTTGCCGTTTTCTACTTTCATGTCAAGCTTCTCAACCTCTGCAATCCTTAAGTCGCGAAGGGTTTGGCCGGCTTTTTCAATCGCATTTCGCGCAGCTTCTTCCCAGGAAGTTTCGCTGCTTCCCACCAATTGAATCACTTTGTAGATACTTTCTGCCATTTTTGCCTCCTTTCCTGTGCGCCGCAACATCAGCGCAATTGAGGTTCCAGTTTCGGCAGGGATTTTCCGTCCTCTGCCACCAAGTGGTTTAGATTGATGTCCAACATGACCGCGCCGAAGCAAGTTTCGTAGACTCATCCGGCACTATTTAATTTGAGCTCGACAAGAGGCACCAAAAAAACAACTGTCTGTCGATAGGAAAGATTCCGTTGAACACGGGTCCGTCCGATCGAATGCGTTGAGAGAAATGACCTAAACGTGATAGCAACCCGCTAAAAAGATCTGAAGCATCTAGAAGAAATTGAGCATATCAGGTAACTTAAACAAAGAAATTAATAAAGTCAAGGTTGAAAAAAAAGATGGTTTTAGCTTTTTCCATTTTTCCCGCGTTTTCGCGTCTTGCTGGACGGGTGCCGCAACACTCAAAATTGTGAACTTATCGATTCGTGAACCCCAAGTATCTCAACCGTCAAATTTTGAAAGCGAAATTGCCTCTTGATTATGGCTTTAATTATCGATATTAATATCGGTTTACAACAATATGAAAGGCAGTGCTGGATGAAATCTGAGACCTCGATAAGGAGATCAGTACCGGATCTTTCTATCAACATCGATGCCGTTTGTGGCTTGATTGCAGAAACCCAATTGCCCAGCGGAGAAATACCATGGTGCGATGGCCAAAAAACAGATCCCTGGGATCATGTTGAGGCCGCCATGGGGCTGAGTATCGGCGGTTATTTGTCCCATGCCCGGCGTGCCTTTGGGTGGATGGCGCGGATGCAGCTTGAGGATGGCTGCTGGTATTCGGCCTACATCCAGGGCGTGCCCGAGGACCGGACCCGGGATGCCAACATGTCCTCCTACATCGCGGTGGGTGTATTTCACTATTATCTTATTACCGGGGACATTGCTTTTATCAGGCGGATGTGGCCGACCGTGTCGGCAGCCATAGAATTCGCGTTGCGACTTCAAACCTCCGAGGGTGAAATCCACTGGGCCATCAGTCCTGACGGCCAGGTGGATCCAATGGCACTTTTAACCGGCTCCAGCTCTATTTTCATGAGTCTTAAATGCGCCCTGGCCATTGCCAATCTACTCGGGCGTCCCGCACCCAAATGGAAAAATGCTTTGATTAAACTTGGAGATGCCATCCGGCAAAAACCCCATTTATTCAACATCGCCAAGTCCCGTTATTCCATGTATTGGTTTTATCCGATTCTCGCCGGTGTTTTAACCGGAGCTGATGCACAAAGGCGAATTGATAAATACTGGGCTAAATACATGATCGAAGACAGGGGGGTTCGGTGCGTTTCCGACGAGCCTTGGGTGACCATAGCAGAGACCTCGGAGTTGGTTATTGCGCTGGCAGCAATGGGAAATCGAGCACTTGCCAAGATTATATTTAGCTGGATTGCCGACCGTAGGTATGAAGATGGTTCCTATTGGTGCGGATTCACTTTTCCCGATATGATCATCTGGCCTGAAGAAAAAATTACCTGGACCAACGCCGTGGCCCTCATGGCGGCCGATGCCATTTACAACCTGACTCCGGCCGGTCAATTGTTCAGCCATGAGTATTGGAAGGATTTCGATTAAGATCTAATCGATAAGTGCCCTCATTTTAGAACTTTATTTGTTCAACATATGACTATCCAGATTCAGGTACAACCTCCATTTTCAGACAACGGGCAACGAAGATTGAGCGGTTGTGCTCAATAAGGCATTTTCGTTGAGAAGAGACCATCGTCCATACTACCTTAAAAAAGCCTACCTGAAATTCCAAGAATTTTATGTCAATCACTTCCTGCGCCCTCAGCTTGAATACCTCGGCCAGGGTTTCACCTTTATGCAGCCCTGGCATGTGGAAATCTTTGGTGCTCCAATTGAACTGGGCGACTATGTCAATGTGGTGGCATCCGCCGACAGAAATGTCAGGCTGGCCATCTGGGCGGAACAGCAGGACAAGGGACGTATACGAATTGGCAACTATTGTTTGATTTGCTCCGGAGTGCGAATTGGCTCGGCCCATGAAATCCTTATCGGCGATAACTGTATGATTGCTAGCAATGCTTATATTACCGATTCGGACTGGCATGATATTTACAACCGGGTTTCCATTGGGAAAACCGCGCCCATTAAGATCGAGGATAACGTCTGGATCGGCGACAGCGTCATCGTCTGCAAGGGCGTCACCATCGGTGAAAACAGCATTATCGGAGCCGGGGCGGTGGTAGTGGACGATATTCCCGCTAATTGCGTAGCGGTGGGAAACCCGGCCAAAGTCGTCAAAGAACTGGATGCGATGCAACCGTTTACCACCCGGGCTCAGTGGTTTTCAGATCCCGTAAAACTTTTTCATGATTTCGATAAAGCCGACAAAGAACTTCTGGGTGAAAATTCACTGTTACACTGGCTGCGTTGCCTTTTGTTTCCTTCCGGTAGAGATTGAGGGCGGATGAGAGATGGGTTTGAATGTGGAATGCGGAATGGGGAAGTTTGAAAAGGCTACAAGCAAATTTGGATCATCAGGAAATCGCAAATTCTATAATCATAACTTTAAACGGTGCAGCGGGGCTGTATATATCCAGTCGGGATTGATCTATCCTGGATCAAACCCTCCGGCAGGTAGGCTTTTACATCAATTAGCTCAAAAAAATAAATCACGATATTCAGGTTTGATCAGGAAAAAAAATTACAAAATATAAACCGACCGGTCTGGATAAAATATTTTTTGCTGAATTTTTGTGAGCTTGTCTTTTCGAGAACCCTAAGACGGAAGGAACCAAACATGCGATTTGATAATTTACTGGCCGACAGAACCAGTGCCATGGATGTGAATGTAATCAGGGAAATTCTAAAAGTTGTATCCCAACCCGGTATGATATCCTTGGCCGGCGGAATTCCGTCCCCCGAAAGTTTTCCGATGGATATTATTCCAGAGCTGGCGTCTATCGTAATCGATAAATACGCATCAATGGCTTTCCAGTATGATCCGACCGAAGGATTCGGGCCTCTAAGAGAAATCCTGGTCGAATATCTCCGGCAAAAAGGCATTAAATCCGACAAAGAGGAAGTTCTTGTGGCCAGCGGGTCCCAGGGAGTTTTGGATGCAATCGGGAAAATTCTGATCTCAAAGGGCGATAAAGTCGCCGTCGAGGCCCCGACTTACCTGGGAGCGCTCCAGGCTTTCACGCCATATGAGCCGGAATATGTCAGATTGGATACCGATAATGATGGATTGATTCCCGCATCTCTTGAAAAGGCCCTTGATATCGGCGGGATAAAGTTCATATATCTTGTGCCGACATTTCAAAATCCGACCGGTAGAACCATCCCCATTGAACGCCGCAGGGAAATCGCGGCGATCATTACAAAGTATAGCGCGCTGCTCATAGAAGACGACCCTTACAGTTCATTAAGGTACCGCGGTACAGACATCCCAACGCTGAAATCGATGGCACCGGATAACACCGTCTACGTCAGCACCCTTTCCAAAGTATTTGCACCGGGTCTTAGAATTGGGTTTTGTGCAGCTCCGGAGCTCATCAGAAAATGGCTGGTAATCGTCAAGCAGGGGACCGATCTTCACAGCAGCACGTTTAACCAGGCACTTGCCGCCGAATACATTTCAGGAGGATTTCTAGCTCGGCAAATGCCGAAAATTATCAATTTATACCGGCCCAAACAGGAAGCAATGCTGTCTGCCCTGGAAAAATATTTCCCGCCCGATTTCAAATGGTCGCGGCCTGAAGGCGGCATGTTTCTTTGGGTGGAAGGACCCGAAGGTTTCAATATGGAAAACCTGAATCATAAAACCATGCAGAAAAACGTTGCCTTTGTGCCGGGCAAATATTTTTATACCTCCTGTGGTGAAGGCATTGAAACCATGCGGCTCAACTACACCATGACCGATGAAGAGACCATTGACCGGGCGGTGAGAATACTAGCGGAGGTGATTGAACAGGAGCGCTGAGGATTCATAAAATAAGCCTTTTCTATGTTCTCTTGCGGCTGGCCAACTGATAACTTTGAAAAAACAACCCACCGGATAGAGCAATTAGGCTGCTGATTAGAAATGGAACAAATGATCCGGTGGTTTCATATAGATATCCATTGATAAAAAAGCCCACCATTAATCCGAACCCGTAGGTCAGGCCGTTATTGACCGCCTGGCCCAGGGTTTTGGCGTTATCCGGCGCCAACCGATCGATGTAAAGAATACTGGCCATGTGGAAGGTGCCGTAGGTTACGGAATGCAAAATCTGTGACAGCAGTATGATGGCGGTTGATTCAGAAAAAAAGAGGATCATCCATCTGACGGCCGCTACCAGAAACGAAAAGAAAAGAACATTTTCCAGGGAAAATCGGTTGAATATCCTGTTTGATTTAACCATCACCAGTATTTCAGCTGTTGATGCCAGAGCCCAGGATAACCCGATGAAGGTGCTGTGATACCCTAAATTTTCCAGGTGGATCGAAAAAAAACCGTAATAGGCGCCGTGGCTGACCAACATCAAAAACGCACAGAATAGAAAAACAATAACGCGTTTTTCGAAAAGGGAACCGGCGCCCGGTGTTAAAAAATCTTTTTTAAGAGTTTCGATGGTCGGTATGCGAAGACTAATTACGGCCAACATCAAAGAGCCGGCCAAAACAAGAACAAGGATGATATCGACCGAATAAAGATCGATAATTCTTCCGATCACAAGCACCATGACGATAAAACTGACCGAACCCCAGGCCCGTATCCGGCCGTAGCTTTTTTTCTCGGCACCCAGCACATCCATGGTGACAGCTTCTAAAAAGGATATAATGGGTGAATAAAACATCCCATAAAAAGCCGTGATGAGCAGCATCGGCCAGAAATCAACGGTGAACAGAAAAAATACCCAGGTGGAAGTGCTGACAAAATTACATAGGATATATATCGGTTTGCGAATATGAAAGCGATCGGCCAAGGCTCCCCAGATTAAAGGGAACAAAACCAGGGTCATCGATCTTAACGCCGCTAGAAGACCGATCTGCAGGCCTGAAAATCCGAGGTGATAGCAGTACAGATTAAAGTAGGGCAAAAAAATTCCCAGTACACCGAAATATAAAAAATACTGGGATCTGATCACGAGTTTAAAGCTGTGTCGTTTCTCCTTATTCAACTTTTACCGAAATCTGCATGGGCTGTTCTTCTTCGGGTTTGGGGATCTCGATTTCCAGCACGCCGTCTTTAAAGGTCGCCTTGATCAGATTGGGTTGAATATTTTGCTGAAGGGTAAATGATCTTTGAAATGTTCCGTAACAGCGCTCCTGACGGTAGAAACTTTTTTCCATTATATTCTGGTTGGCCGTGCGCTCTCCCTTAAGGGTCAGAATATTATCTTTAACCTCCACGGAAATATTTTCTTTACCGACGCCGGGCAGCTCTGCTGCTAGTACAATTCCATTTTCGGTTTCGTAAATATCGACCGGCGGTCTCCAGGCACACAAACTCATTTCGTCATCCGGATCCCGGGTACGACCGAAGGAATCCTCGAACATTCGATTAATTCGGTTCTGGAGCTTTTCCGCATCCCTGAACGGATCCCATTTTACAAGAGTCATGTTCAAACCTCCTATTTCGGGTCTTGGGGTTTTCTCAATTCTAAGCATGCCTCTACCCTTGTCAAGACGGGTTGCGGGGGGCAGGCGGCATAGAGCATGGGGCATAGAGCATGGAGCATAGTGCACAGGGCTTAGCGTGATAATAGGTTGCGGGTTTCGAGGCGCGGGATACGGGTTGCGGGGGGCAGGCGGCATAGAGCATGGGGCATGGAGCATAGTGCACAGGGCTTAGCATGATACTAGGTTGCAGGTGTCAGAGGCCGAATTCCAAACTCCCCCATCCGTCTTCTCTTTACAAACCAGTGTTTTGGTGTTATTTTGCAACAACTTGGTGCGGAGGAGAAGAAAACATAATTATAAACATTAGGAGCCGGCAATGGAGTACATCAAAATACGGTTTTTAGATGATTTCGGTCAAATTGGTTCCAAATTCGAAAAAACAATTGAAGATATTTTCCGTTCGGTGAGTCCGGGTTTCACGCTGGCTGAACGTACCTGGAAGCCTCCAATGGACATGAACGAAACCCCGGAGGAGGTCGTCATTCTGGCCGAGATTCCGGGCGTCGAAAAAGAGGACCTGGATGTCGAAATCAGCAGCAAGGCGGTCAGGATACAGGGGAACCGTTTGGCGAGGCATTGCTCCCACAACGCAACCTATCGACTTGCTGAAATCCAGTACGGTAAATTCGAGCGCGTTCTTTTTTTGCCGGCACCCATCGATCCGGAAGTGGTGTCCGCCGCATATCAAAACGGGTTGCTGGAAATTCGACTGGCAAAATTGCCGCCCGAGGGGCCGCATAAAGTGCCGATTCAGGACGGATAGGGTTGATGATTTCGGCCTCCGGCCCATAGGGGCCATAGGGCCTACGCCCCGGTGGGAATTGGGAATACAAACCTAATCTCAGACATTTTTAAAAATTTTATATAATCTTCAAAGCAATTAACTTGGAGGGAGATATGGCTGATAAACAGTCACCCATGGAATTGGATGCAGAAAAGATACCGGAAATTCTTCCGATTCTGCCATTGTATGATGCCGCACTTTTTCCAAAAATGGTATTGCCGCTGGTGGTCCTGCAAGGTGAATCCGTCCAGCTGGTTGATGAAGCCATGGCCAAAGATCGTATCATCGGCTTGATGGTATCAAAAAAGCCCGAAGATAAAGATACGCCGGGCCGAGAAGATCTGGCCTCGATGGGCACCAGCGCCATGATTCTGAAAATGGCGAAAACCCAGGATAATCGCACCCAGCTTTTGGTCCAGGGGTTGAACCGATTTAAAATAACCGTTTTTGAAGAAGGAAAACCATACCTCCGAGCCCGCTTTGAGCTGATTAAAGACATCGAGATAAAAGACAATGAAACCGAAGCGTTGATGTCCAACCTGGTGAACCAGTTTGAAAGGATTGTGGAGCTTTCGCCGGGTTTACCGCCCGAGATCGCTCAAATGGCCAAGACCATCCAGGAAGCCGGCACCATAGCGGACATGATTGCGTCAACCATCAATTCGACTCCCGCGGAAAAACAAAAAGTCCTTGAAACGGTGGACGTTAAAGAACGATTGAAGGAAGTCACCCGCCTGGCAAATCACCAACTCGACATTCTGGAACTGGGCAGTAAAATCCAGAATCAGGTCAAGGGTGATATGGACAAAAGTCAACGCGAGTATTATTTGCGGCAGCAACTGAAAGCGATCAAGGAAGAATTGGGGGAAAAAGATGAGGCGGGCGTTGAGATTGATGAATACCGGGCGAAGATCGAGGAAAAAAATCTGCCTGATGAGGCCCGCAAGGAAGCCGAACGTGAACTGGACCGGTTGTCCCGTATGCATCCCTCTTCGGCCGAATATACGGTGGCATCGACTTACCTGGATTGGATCACGGCCCTGCCCTGGCACGACCGCACCCCGGACAACCTGGACATAAAAAAAGCCCGAAAAATATTGGATGATGATCATTTCGGACTGGAAAAACCCAAACGACGCATTATCGAATACCTGGCAGTTCGCAAGCTGAAGCCGGAGTCCAAAGGGCCTATTTTGTGTTTCGCCGGACCTCCCGGGACCGGGAAGACATCGCTGGGCCAATCCATTGCCCGAGCGCTGGGACGCAAGTTTCACCGTATTTCCCTGGGCGGTGTGCGTGATGAGGCTGAAATCCGAGGACATCGGCGCACCTATGTGGGTGCGCTTCCCGGGCGAATTATTCAGGGGCTACGACGTGCGGAGTCGAACAACCCGGTGTTCATGCTGGATGAAATTGATAAGGTCGGGAGCGATTTTCGCGGCGATCCTTCTTCGGCATTATTGGAAGTGCTGGATCCTGAACAGAATTTTTCTTTCTCCGACCATTATCTGGATGTGCCTTTCGATCTCTCCAACGTCATGTTCATTACTACGGCCAACATCCTGGACACCATCCCGCCGGCGTTGCGCGACCGCATGGAAGTGCTGATGCTGCACGGATACACCCTGGATGAAAAAATAAAAATTGCCAGCCGTTTTCTCATACCGCGTCAGCGGGAAGCACATGGTATTAAAGCCAAACAGATTAAATTCAGCGCCGGCGCGGTAAAACAGATTATCATGGGCTACACGCGTGAAGCCGGCCTGCGCAACCTGGAGCGGGAAATTGCAAATGTGTGTCGGGGAGTGGCCAGCAAGATTGCCCAGGGTAAGGTTAAAAAGCTTAAATCGATGAATGTCAATGCTGCCGACCTTCACGGATACCTTGGACCGGTTCGCCTAACTTCAGAAACAAAGGCCCGGATAACCACACCGGGTGTGGCCACCGGCCTGGCCTGGACACCCACCGGCGGCGAACTTCTTTTTATTGAAGCCACGGCGATGAAGGGTAGCAAAGGCCTGACCTTGACCGGTCAGCTTGGAGACGTCATGAAGGAATCGGCCACAGCCGCATTGAGCTTTGCGCGGGCCAATGCATCTTCACTCGGAATCGACGAGGATTTTTTTGAAAACAAAGACATCCACATCCATGTGCCTGCCGGCGCTATTCCCAAAGACGGACCCTCCGCCGGGGTGACCATGCTGTCGGCACTGACTTCCCTGCTGACCGAAAGACGCATCCGCAAAGATCTGGCCATGACCGGCGAAATTACTTTAAGAGGGCAGGTACTGCCCGTGGGCGGCGTTAAGGAGAAAGTGCTTGCCGCCCATCGTGCAGGCATCAAAACGATCATATTACCAGCCTGGAACCGCAAAGACTTAGAGGATATCCCGAAAAAAGTCGAGAAGGACATCCAATTCCATTTTGCGGATAAGATGCTGGATGTATTAGAGCTGGCCCTGGAAAACAAAAAGCCGCGGAGGGTGCAAAATTCGCGTCAAGAAAAACGGAGCTAACCCGGATAAACCGGAAATAACAAATTAAAAGAACCAAATGACAAATAAATTCCAAATTAAAATATCCAAATCTCAAATAAGATCAAACGCCAATTGTTTGGAATTTTGAATTTAGGAGATTGATCAAATTATCAAATCCTTAATTTGCCTTCCCATAAAAATTAGAATAATTCGGGGTCTGCCGGCTATTGTGGCCTTGTTATTCTTCGTCGGCGGCTGTGCAACCAGTGAACCCGCTCCCCAGCGACCGGCCGGTCACCCCAAGCCCTATAAAGTTTTCGGTAAATGGTACCAGCCACTGCCGGATTCCAAAGGTTTTCGTCAGCGCGGGATCGCTTCCTGGTACGGAAAAGATTTTCACGGCAAAAAAACATCCAACGGTGAAATCTATGATATGTATGCCATGACTGCGGCTCACAAAACCCTGCCGCTCGGCACCTATGTTCGGGTCCATAATCTTGAAAACAATCTGAAACTGGAGGTGCGGATCAACGACCGGGGACCTTTTGTGCGGGGCAGAATTATTGATCTCTCCTATACGGCGGCCAAAGAACTCGGACTCGTCGGACCCGGCACGGCCAAAGTCGAGATTGAGGCCCTGGGTACGCCTGCAGTCACCAATGGCGGTACAGGCCGTACCTTTGTTCAGAGAGACTACTATTCGGGCAACTTTACTTTTCAGGTCGGTGCTTTTGCAAATCGCGAAAATGCCGAAAGGTTTAAACGCAAGCTCGCTGCGCAGTACAAAAATGCCCATATCTCCCCGTATGACCGTGGGGATAAGATGTTTTACAGAGTTCGCGTGGGGGCCTTTAAAACCCTGGAAGATGCCGTAGCGAATGAGGCGATTCTCATACAAGACGGCTATCCGGACGCTTTTATGGTTGCAGACTAGCAGATGAGCCAGACAACTTTGGACAACGTCGTATATTTAGACAGGGATGGTACGATCAATCACGATTCTGCGGATTATATCAAAAGCCGGTCCGAATTTAGATTTATTCCCGGCAGCATCGAGGCCATCCGACTATTGACGCTAAGCGGGTTCACATCTATAGTCATCACCAATCAATCGGCACTTGCTCGCAAACTCATCTCCCCCGGCGAACTCGATCACCTTCATGGCATAATGAAAGACGCCATCGTATCCGGCGGTGGCATGATAACGGATATTTTTTTCTGTCCCCACATGCCGAATGATGGATGCGAATGCCGCAAACCGGCACCGGGATTGCTGTTCCAGGCACAGCGCAAATACAACATTGATTTATCAAAGTCTATTATGGTGGGCGACAGCGCCAAAGACATCGAGTGTGCGCGCAACGCCGGATGCGGCCAGGCGGTGCTGGTTAAAACCGGCAAAGATGATGATGTCGAACACATTTTGAAAACAAAGCGGATAGTTGCCGATTTCATAGCCAAAAATTTGTACGATGCCGCCAAGTGGATCCTTGCAAATAACCAAAATGAACCCTTTTAAGAAAAATATTCCTCGCTTGGTCACCATTGAAGGTCAGCTGGAGCATATCACCTATTTTAACGAAGAGACCCAGTACACCATTGCGCGTTTGAAGGCCTCCAATCAGGCTGCCGCGATCATCGTGGTCGGTTATCTGGCGGGAGTAAGTCCCGGTGAAGCCCTTAAAGTTAAAGGCACCTGGCAAACCCATCGTAAATACGGCCTACAATTTAAAATTCACTCCTATGAAGTGACGTTGCCGGCGGCGGTTGAAGGTATCCGGACCTATCTGGCATCCGGTATCATTAAAGGGATCGGTTCATCGCTGGCTGCAAGATTGGTGGCGGCCTTCGGGCCCCGGACTTTGGAAATTATCGAAAGCGCACCTGAACGGCTACTTGACGTTGAAGGCATCGGTGAAGCCAAATCTGACATGATTCAAAGCGCTTGGAAAGAACATCATGCCTTGCGAGCGTTAATGCAGTTTTTACAGGAAATGGGTGTGCAGACCTCCTTTTGTGCAAAAATTTACAAAGAATACGGACCGGACGCCGTAGACCTTATCCGTGAGGACCCATATGTTCTGGCCGAAGACTTCGCCGGATCCGGATTCATTATCGCCGATACGATTGCCCGCAAACTGGGGCTGGAACAAGAGGAACCTCAACGCGTGCGGGCCTGCATTCGTCACATCATCATGCAAAACGCCGACGAGGGCCATACCTTTGCTGAATCAGAAAATCTGCTCTCGCGCTGCGAGAATTTTTTTCAAATCAGCCGTCCGGCTATCCAAAAGGCCATCGACGAAATGGTGGCTGCAAAGGTCATTGTGGTTGAACCCATTGACAACGGTGAATCCACCAGCGCCATTTATATGAAGGATTTACATCTGGCGGAAGCCGGACTGGCAAGCAGATTGAAGGCCCTGCTGTCCTTACCGGTAGAACCTGCCGCTATTGAGGCCGATCGGATATCACGCGAGGTTCATGAAAAACTTGCCATTAATTTGTCGGCCGAACAGCTTCAGGTGCTCGAGGAGGTCTTTTGCCACCGTATTGTGATTATTACGGGCGGCCCGGGAACCGGCAAAACAACACTTTTGCGTTCAATCAGCACAATATTTGAAAACCAGGGCAAACGCGTGCTGCTGTCTGCTCCCACCGGCCGGGCGGCCCGACGGATGGCAGAGGTTACACGGAGAAAGGCCGGCACCATTCACCGGCTTTTGGGCTATAATTTCATCGATGGCGACTTTTTGCGAAACCGTGACAATCCTTTGGATGCCGATGCCGTTATCATAGATGAAGCCTCCATGGTCGATACCCTTTTGATGTATCATCTCCTGATCGCCGTGCCGGTATCGGCCGCCCTGGTATTGGTGGGCGATATATCCCAGCTTCCGTCCGTGGGCCCCGGCAATGTTCTGTCGGACATGATCAACTCGGGTCACATACCGGTGTTCTACCTGAATGAAATTTTCCGGCAGGACACGCAAAGCGCTATCGTGGCAAACGCCCATAAAGTTCGCCGGGGTGAACCCCCCGTGTGCACGAACCTGAATGGTTTTGACGGTCTTTGTGATTTTTATTTCATCGAACAAAGTGATCCGGACCAGGTGGCCGCCCGGATCGTGCGACTATGCCGGGAAGAACTGCCCGCTAAATTTAACCTGGATCCCATCCATGACATCCAGGTTTTAACGCCGATGCACAAAGGATCGGTAGGCACGATCAACCTTAATCAAATGCTGCAAAAGGTTTTAAACCCACAACCTGTTTCGCTGGAAGCCCTGGGTAATTCGTTTAAAATTGGTGATAAAGTCATGCACCTAATAAATAACTACCAAAAGGAAGTGTATAACGGAGATATCGGGATTATTCGCAGCCTTGACCGCCAAAAAAATGAGCTTTCAGTCGATTATTACGGTAGAACCGTCCCATACGCAGCCGACGAGCTCGATCAGGTTACAACGGCCTATGCGATTTCGGTACACAAATCCCAGGGAGCTGAATATCCGGCCGTTATCGTGCCGCTGGTGACTCAGCATTATGTTCTGTTACAAAGAAATCTATTGTATACGGCGATGACGAGAGGCAAAAAATTAGTCATCCTGATCGGCACCAAGAAAGCGTTGCACATTGCCTTGAAAAATGACAAACCTCACCGGCGCCTTTCAAGCCTGGCTGCCCGGCTTAAGGGACCCGGATAAGGCGAAATTGACAATTGACAATTGACTATTGAAAATTGAATATTAGTGGATGTCGCTCTCCGAGGCGTAGGCGCTACAACCCCTACGAGCCGGAGGCTTCGCTCCGTCAATTTAATCTCTATGAGGCCCTTATCGGGTTTCAGCAACAATAAATTTCAAATAACAAAACACAAATCTCAATGACTGAAATTCAAAATCCCAAACAACGGAATAAAATGTACGGGTAAGCAAGGTCGAGTTAGAATGTCGCGGATTTGATAAATATGAAGCCCACTTATGAAGAATTGATAATTAGAGTTTCGGAGTTGGAAATCGAAGCCGAGAATTGCAGGATTGCCGAGAAATCACTGCGGCGGAGCAATGATATCGTCAACAGCATTTTATCTGCTACTCCCATCGGGATCGGACTGGTTGAAAATCGATTCATCAAGCAGATCAATGGGGGCATGATGAAAATGTTTCGATTTGACTCGGAAATGGATTGGCTTGGAAAGAGCGCCCGGATCATTTATCCATCGGAGGAAGACTTCCTGAATGTCGGCGATTTTATTTATAAATACCTCAAAGCCGGAAAAGAAGCCTGGTTGGATACAACCTTTAAAAGAAAAGACGGGACTACATTTTTGGGTCATTTAAAGGTGAGCTCTTTATACCCCCCCGATCCCATGCAAAGAGCCACTTTCACCATTTCGGATATTTCGTGGAGAAAGCGGACTGAAAAAGAATTGCTGCAGAAGGGGAAATTACAGGCTGTTGTCGAAACGGCCGGAGCGGTGTGTCATGAGATGAATCAACCCATGCAGGCAGTGCTTGTGGAACTGGCCGAGTGCGCGGTCATGGGTGAGTTTAAAAAAGATACGGTGAAACAAAGGGTTGAAAAGATTCAGCAGCATCTTAATGCGTTGCGAGAAATGTCACGCAAACTCATGCATATTACCAGATATGAGACACGTGATTACCTTGAAGGCGAAAAGATCATCGATATTGATAAGGCTGCGGGTAGCGGCGATTGACATAAGCTCTGCGTTTCAACGCCGATTCGCTATGAATCCGTATCGTGGGTGGCGGGCATCGGGAGTTTAAAGAACTGGATCCCTTCCTCTTTGAGGGTTTTTTCTTCATCTTTGGTACTTACGCCCCGGATGTTGCGGGGTTCAGTGGCGCCATAGTGAATTTTCAAGGCTTCCTTTGCAAAATCACAGCCAACATCATCGAAATTTTTTTCAACAAATTCAATGGCTTCTTTTCCAATTTTGGCCAGAGCGACTTCTTCTGGGGAAAGGGCCTTGGGTTTGAAAGTTTGCGAAGATCTTATGGCAAATGTGGAAGGCACAGTGTCCACGGCGGTATCGTTACAAGCCGGACAAGTGATCAGGCCCTTTTTTTTTTGGTCGAGGTAGGCCTTGCGGTCTGCAAACCAACCTTCAAAAGTATGACCATTGGTGCATTGTAAATCATAGGCAATCATACGGCTTAAACCATCCTAATTGAACTTCCTAACAGGTATAGACTGAAAATTTTAAGAATTCATAATTAATTAAAATAATTACATTCGAAGTGATTCAAGAATAGCATATGCGCCGACATTTTTAAAGACAATGTTGACATAATTTGCTATTTTAACAAAATGTTGTAAAATATAACATTAAAAAAAATCGTCAACATTTATCAGGGGGTGCACCGGTTATGAAAATCCTGCTTAAGCAAATCGTGTTTTTGGGAATTTGTGTGATGTGTTTTTGTGCTGTTGGCTTTGCTGAAACCAGGTATGTCACAGATTTATTGAAGCTGCCGTTGCGAACCGGCCCGAGCACGGAATATAAGATCCTGGATCTTGTTAAATCAGGCCAACAGTTAGAGGTCGTGGAACCCGGAAAAGATTGGTCAAAGGTGAGACTTCCCAATGGCAAAGAGGGTTATGTTTTGAATCGGTATCTGGTCGGTCAACCGACCAGCGCCGTTCAATTGGCAAAATTACAAAGCAAATATACAAGCTTAAGGCAGCAGGCAACTGCCTTGATTGAAGAAAATAGCCGTTTTAAAGAAGAAAACCAAACATTCAAGTCTTCCCTGGACAGCAGCGAGACAGCGCTTAAGAAGGTTGAAACTGATTACAAAGAGCTAAAGGCCGGTGCAGCTGAATTTTTGACTCTCAAAAAAAAATACAAAGAAGTCAGCACCCAGCTTGCCGAACAAACGAAAAGAGCCAACACCTTGGACAAGGAATTGAGCGGACTTGAAATGAATCAATATATCAAATGGTTTCTAGCCGGTTCCGGCGTACTCCTGGTGGGTTTTATTATCGGCTTTTCCGCTAAACGGGGGCGTCGACGGCCCTCACTGATGTAGTTAGCCGGAAAGTCCGCAACGGTCTTCCCATTTGCCATGGTCTCAAAGTAACATTGTGTTCATTTTTAATGACTATTAGCGAATCTGCAACAATAATAGAAAGTTATACATAAGGAGAAGAGGGCAACTTCGAAAAAAATTGATGACGATATTAGGAACACAAATGATAGTTAATCAATTGTTGGTTTTATTTATCCTCCTTTTGCTCTCCGGTTTTTTTTCCTCCGCCGAAACTGCGCTATTTTCGATCAGCAAAGCCAAAGCCATTCATCTCGCAAAAGAGAAGGGACTGGTAAATCTGCTGATTAAAAAAATGAAAGACGATCATCACCGGCTGCTTTCCACGATTCTCATCGGCAACAATATTGTCAATGTCGGCGCCTCGGCGCTGGCCACTGCGGTCACCCTTAAGCTGGTTTCTCATAACGCTGTAGGGATTGCCACCGGCATCATGACCTGTCTTATTTTGATCTTTGGCGAAATTTTTCCTAAATCAATCGCTACCAGAAACAATATCCTCATTGCCAGACTGGTCATCATTCCATTGTACTGGTTGTCGATTCTATTTGCTCCGATAATTTTCATGCTGAACTTCATCCCCAAACTGACCGGTAAGGTTCGGAAAAAACCACTGGTGACCGAAGAAGAGCTGATGACCTTTGTTGAAGTCGTCGAGGAAGAAGGGGGTATTGAAGAAGAAGAAAAAGAGCTGATCCATAACATCTTTGAATTTGATGATACCAGTGCATCGGAAATCATGACACCCCGCGCGGATATGTTTGTTATCAATGCAGATGAGAAACTGGATCCTGAGGAAATCATCCGATCCGGCTTTACCCGGATCCCGGTCATCGAGGAAGATATCGATCATGTCATCGGCATTTTAAATGTTAAAGATCTATTCATGCACCAGGTAACTTCATCAGCCCAGGCAGAGGCCCGTGACGTCATGCGCGAGCCCTATTTTGTGCCGGAAAATAAAAAGCTGGATAATTTGCTGCAAGAGTTTAAAAGAAGAAAACAGCACATGGCCGTCGTGGTGGATGAGCACGGTGGCGTGTCCGGTTTGATAACCCTGGAAGATGCGCTTGAAGAAATTGTCGGTGAAATTATTGACGAGACCGATAAATTTGAGGCCCATATCGTCAAGCTGGCTGAAAATGAATGGATGGTTCTGGGTAAATCAGAAATCGATGACGTCAATGAAAAACTGCAGATGAATATTCCTGATACCAAAGAATATGATACTTTTTCCGGCTATGTCCTCGATCAGATCAGCAAAATCCCCAAGGAAAAAGAAGAATTTTGCATTGGTGATTTTAGCATTACGGTTAAGGAGATGGACGGAACGAGGATCAAAGAATATATTGTTAAAAAAAAGAAAGAAAATGTACCCCAGAAAGCTCAAGAGCCCTCATGAGGTTTAAAACCTGAGCATTGCCCATGCCCAGTCAAGGGCCAGAGTTTGGAATTCGGCCTCCGGCCTCTCCGAGCTATAGGCTCTGCGAGCCGGAAGCCATAGGAAGCATAGGGCCTACGCCCCGGCGGGAAGTGGGAATGCGGAAGTCGGAATGGGGAATGTGAAATAAAGGAAAGAGACATAGGGAGGTGGGTGTTTGAAAGCTCAGAGTTGAGAGTAATAGAGTTTGGAGGCGCATATTAATTGCGAAAGATGGAACGATAGGGGGCAAAGAGCAGTGGATAGAAACAATCAACCACCACCGATCCAAACGGGATAGGAGGCAGGTGTCAGGTTTCGGGTGTCAGATAACAACGGGGAAAAAGGAGGAATAAAGTGATAAACACCAGCCTTCTATTCGAACACAACGCTAGATCCAGCGGCTGGGCTGACACCGGAGCCTATTATCACGCTTTGCACTCTGCCCTATGCGTTTGTCCCCGCATCGCGCAACTCACAACCCGCAACGAGCCTACCCGTCAGAGCTCTTCGGGCGTAAAGGTAACCACGCCATCAATTTCAGTTGCGTCGCAAAAGAGCATTACCAGACGATCGACTCCCAGTGCATTGCCGCCGGCATCCGGCATGTCTTTTAAAGCCTTTAAGAATTTTTGCGGCATCGGATAAACCGGATGACCGAAAGATTTACGCAGCAGCTGCTCTTTTTCGAAACGGGCCTTCTGCTCGGTAGGATCGGTCAGTTCACTAAAGCCGTTGCACAGCTCAATTCCAGCGATATAAAGCTCAAAACGTTCGGCCAGCAAATCGTTGCGAGGTTTTAACCTTGCCAGTGCCCCGCAGGGTGCCGGATAGTCATAAAGAAAGAGCGGTGTCGTTGATCCCAGGTTCGGTTCAATTTCAGTTGCCACAACCTCATCAAAGCAATCTTTTTCAAGCGCCTTTTCCATTTCCATGGATGCATATCGATGGAAGGCTGCGGTCACCGACATGCGCGTCCAGGGAGTAGCCAGATTTATTTCCCGGCCCCGATAACTAATTTTTTCATTCCCGTTTATCAGGCGGGCGACAGCGCAGATGAGGTCTTCACATTCGTTCATGAGATCATTGTAATCGTGACCGGTACGGTACCATTCCAGCATGGTGAGCTCCGGCAGATGTTTGGTGCCCCTTTCTTTGTGCCGGAAACATTTACAGATTTGAAAAATCCGGGTAAATCCTGCGGCCAGCAATTGCTTCATACACAACTCGGGTGAGGTTTGCAAAAACCAATCATCGGCGATGACGGCATTGATGTGAGTTTCGGGAGCCGGCGCCGGAATGCGAATGGGAGTCTCCACTTCGAGATATTCCCGATCAATAAAAAAGGCGCGAATTGCCTGGATGATCCGGGCGCGCAATTCAAGGTTGAGCCTTATTGCAGACTGTCTAGGTTGTCCCACTATAATTTTTGTGCCTAAATTAAAGGATCATCAGTTTGCACGAATCTTCCCTATACTTTAGCCTCTAAATATGTATCTTCCGTGCGGTCCTGCAGAAAGATCATATCGAATTGGCCGGTGTCCGCTGTATCGTACCAGCGGTAGCCGATTTCTTTGCATTTGTTGCAGGCTTTACGAGGTATGTGCACGGCCAAGATTTGCATACCGCGGTCTGAGGCTGAATCAATACGCAGAGCTCCGGCACAATCAGTACAAATTTGAATCTGTTCCGACTGGGATTCCTGGATACCGTCGGTATCATAATAAATGTTTCGTGTCCGACGGTGAGGTGTCGGTTTCCCCATGAGTTGATCTTTTATGTTTTCCCTTTGCTGCCAAATGGAGAGTGTGACTTCACCGATTTTTTCGATCGCAACGGCCACCGATTGTGTCTGCCGGATACTATCCGGATTGTAATTCGGCTCTTTTACCCTGCTGTAATCCACTCCGGCCATGGCGAGGATAATGCCGACATTGACATAGGGAAGGGCCCCTTCAATGGAATAGCCGCCTTCCAATACGGCAATATCCGGCGCCAGCATGGCTGTCAGGTCGGCGTAGCCCTGGGCTGAAAAATTCATATTTGTAATCGGGTCGCTGTAATGGTTGTCCTGACCGGCGGAGTTGATGATGAGATCCGGCTTAAAATCTTTGAGAATCGGCATGACAATGTTTTTTACGGCATATAGAAAGCCCTCTTCGGATGTGTTCGGCGGAAGGGGAATGTTCAGTGTTTTTCCCACCGCGTTGATGCCCCCCAGTTCATCCGGAAACCCCGAGCCGGGATACAGGGTGCGCCCATCCTGATGAATCGAAATAAATAGGGTGTCGGGGTCATGCCAGTAGATATCCTGGGTGCCGTCACCATGGTGACAATCCGTATCAACAATGGCGACCCTGTCGATGGCGTAGGCCTGGCGGAGATATTCGATCATAACGGCTTCGATATTGATATTGCAAAACCCCCTGGCGCCGTGCACAATGCGCATGGCGTGATGTCCCGGTGGTCTGACAAGGGCGAAACCCCGATCAATCTGTCCATCGAGTACCGCCATGCCGATGGTTTTGGCACCACCGGCACTGATGAAATGGGATTCGGTGGTAACACTCCAAACGTCCGGTGCGCAAAAGTGTACTCGCTGAATATCTTTTAAGGTGACCGGGTCCGGCTTAAGCTCTGTCACCCCATCAATATCGAAGAGACCTTCTTCAAACACCTGATCCTGGGTATAGAGCAAACGTTCCTCCCTTTCGGGATGGGTGGGGCTGATGGCCCAGTCGAAGGCGGGGAAGAATACGAGCCCGGTTTTATATTTTGCTCTCAACATTAGGTGCTATCTATCTCCGTCTAATTTTTTTAGGACCTTTTATTGCTTTATTGACATTGGTAAATTCGAAATTCGTGCTTTGGATTTATAGTTTGTTCTGGATAAATGGTTATAACGAAAAAATGGTCCCATCTATTGTGACAGATTGGCAATGACCTGATCGTACCCATGAATCAACCCCGGCTTGACCTGTACTTTGATGCGGATGTTTTTCCCGGTGGTGTTAAAACCGCGCACCATGTTAAATTGTAGGCTTTCAAGCACTTCCATTTCTAAGTAGTCGGCATTGGCACCCTGTTTAACGGCCTTGGCTTTCAGCAGTTCAAAGGCCAGGTGGATGGCTGCATCGGTGTCGAATTCATGATCAATGGTTTGACTGAAGTTTTCTTCGGGGGCGCTGGCCATCCGTCTTTCGGTGTCGGCAAAAAAAGTGACTTCACTGGTGGTGCGGGCCAGGGCCGCACCGATGGCATTGGCGACTTTCCATCTGGGCACAACGCGCACGTGATAATCCGAATTGTTTATCAGATATTTGGCAAAATACGGCGCCGGACCGCCCAAAACCAAAATCGATTCAGGCTGCACGACATATCCATCCTTAAGCTCGTGGACGGTATACACCGGTTTGCTGTTGATCCGATAGATCAATTGCCGGGCGGCAGATAATATTTTTTTACAGGTGATATCGAGAATCTCGGCCGCAATGGCTCTGACAGAGAAGCCAAGAGTGCGGGCTAAAGATTCTATTCCTGCGACTGCTTTTTCCCGGCTGCCATCGGTGATATTTTCCAGAATAAAAAGCGCATCCGTCGGCGTCGGCACCGGTCCGCCATACGCCATTGCCGGACCCAATCGCTGGGGGCCGACCTTTAATTTTCCATTGCCCACCCTGACGGCACTGTCCCCGCCCAGACCGATGGAAAGAGTTTCAAGGGAACGGATCAGTGTCTTATACCTGCCCAGCTCAATTCCAAGCGGATCCAGCACGGGAGACCGGTTGATGAGGACCGCCATATCGGTGGTTGTGCCTCCGATATCCATAACCAGGGTATCTTCTTTTTGGGGGCCGAAGGCTACGGCGCCCATGGCACTGGCGGCCGGGCCGGAAAGAATCGTTTGCGCGGGATGCTCAATGGTGGAATCTAATTTCATATTGCCGCCGTCCGCTTTAAGAAGGCGAATGGGCAGCTTCAGTCCTCTGGCTTCCAGGGATTTCTCTACCGCATGGTAAAATTCTTTGTGGATCGGATAAATTGAGGCGTTTAAAAAGGTGGTTGCAATTCGGCGGGGAAAATTTAAGTTACCGGATATACGGTGGCCCATGAAAACTTTTTCAAAAGATGTTTTTAATATTTCACTGATTTCTAATTCGTGGGCCGGGTTGCGAACGGAAAATTTCCCCACCACCCCGACATGTTCGATTCCTTCTAGTTTTAAATGAGCGATGATTTCCTTGATCTCACCGGGATCGATCGGTTCTATTTCCCGGCCCCTGTGATCAATCGAGCCTGAGACCGCAAAATAATTGGAGTTGGTGCGGTAAAATTCAGGATCGATTCCCGGCCCTCCGGCAACAATCATACCGACAGCTTGAGTTTTATTTTGAACGATGGCGTTGGTGGTCAGCGTGGTGCTCAAGACAATGCGGTTAATTTTCTCAGCGTCATGGTCCTTTGTTATCGCCGTTAATCCCGCTGAAACGGAATTGAACAGATCCGCCGGATCGGTGGGAACTTTTATCTCTTTTATGAGCCCAGTCCTGCCGACAAGGACCACATCGGTGTGGGTGCCGCCTACGTCTAAGCCTATTATCATGGGTGTCATCCTTTTAACGATTCCAATATTAACGAAACGGTTTCAATTTGCAATAAAAAAACAATTTTTGTATTCACCAAGAGAGATATCCGGAAAATGGTGCTTTCACTATGATATCGGTTATCATAATGGACCATAAGCTATTCTTTGGCATGTTGTTTATGCAACATTGGGGGGGACAATGCCTGATAGAGGACAGGTTAATTCACTTCGCTCACAATTGGCTATCGGCCAATTGAGCCTGCACCCCGCAGGGAAAAAGAGAATGGTGGAATTTTAAAATTGAAGATTGCAGATTGAATATTTCAAGACTATTTTGCGAAAGATCCTTTGAGGCATTTTGGAATTAAATTATGTAACGTTGGCGAAATCCATTTGTTTCTCTTTTTTTGCTCAATACTCTCTGATTCGCCGGGCAATTCCAGTTCCCGGGCACATTCTTTAATAATGTTTTCGTCAATTTTGTCTTTGCCTAAAGAATAGCCCGTCAACAGAGCGAGATCACAGATCGTATTAATCAACCGGGGGAATCCGGCTGAAGAGATATGAATTTGCGCTATCGCCTTAGAGCTGAAAATTTCTTTATCCGACCCGGCTGCTTTGAGACGATGATTTATATATTCATGGGTCTCTGAATCATTTAAAGGATCAAGATGGTATCTAATACCGATTCTCTGTTTAAATGCCCTGTTCCGGTTTTCCTCGAGAATCGCGTTGAATTCGTTCTGACCAGCAATAAAAATATTGATAAGCTTCGCATCTGCCGACTCAATATTCGATAGCAGCCGTATTTCCTCCAATAGCTCATGTGAAATATTTTGAGCCTCATCAATGATCAATAGTATCGTTCTGTTTTGTAAGTAGGTCTCATATAAAAAAGGCTTTAAATGATTCAGAAAGTCCCCTTTGTTGCTGAAGTTTCTGTTCATTTTAAATTCATCAGAAAGGACATTGTAAAGATCTATGGGACTCAATCCAGGATCAGGAATCATTACGGCAATGACTTTTTCATCAATATTTTTTAAAAGGGCATTGATTACAGTCGTTTTTCCTGTACCCACATCTCCAGTCAATAATGAAATGCCTTTGTTTTCCTCTATCCCATATTGCAAGTTGGCGAGTGTTTCAGCATGCTTTTCACCAAGCCAGATGGATGCCGGATCAGCCGTTATCTGAAAAGGCTTTGCGCAAAAATTATAGTGAGAAAGATACATGCCGTCGATTTTCCAAGGGTGTTGCAGTAAAATTTTGGACTGTGCCTTTAATTATCGGCAATTTCAATAAATGCTTTACGCTAAAAAAATTACCTCGGTTCTTCACCGATAGGTTTGGCTCCCGCCGGTTTGACCTTCAACTGTTGTCTAAAAAAGTACCTAGGCCCCATAGGATTGGGAAATTAATTACATAAAAAGTGGAAAATTTTTTCATATAGCGCTGTCAATGGTCATATTGTAATTTATCTAAGCGTTTGTAATGAATTTAAATAATTATTTTTTTCAAATCATAGTAAGACTTTGTATGATTTTTGCATTTATAGCACTTACCTAAGGAACAATGATCAAATTTCCTTTCAAAACTGAACCGCTATTGAGAGGATACTCTGTTTAAGGATATAAAAAATTGAAAATAATATGCACTTTATTAGGAATATCCTGTTTTTTTATATTTATTCAGCATGCAGATGCCTTTAGTTTTAGCATTTTTTCTATTAATCGAATACCAATCCCGGAAGATGTCATAATACTTCTTTTAGGAGCAGGCATAGTTGGGCTTATAGGTTTAGGCCGGCGGAAGTTAAAGAAGTAAGAGACACTAATTTTAACTATTAAACTTTTACCAAGCCGGGGATTACAGGACAGACAATCAGCTGCAATGGATGTGTTGCCAATGTCGCTAAGACATGCCGACACTATAGCGATTCATGCGACTCGACACTCAATTTGGGTAGCGGCGCAATCGAATTAAATAAGGCCTTGGATAGAATTTAAGAAACCCAGGGCAGGAAAAAGCAGGGTCAGAAATGGCCCTGCTTTTTTTCTTTGCCGTCGGGGCAATATAATTATTCCACAAGTCCTTTTAAAGCAAATACGTCTTCAGGCCGATCAATGTTGCCACGGGTTGAGTTGTCTTACCCAGCACATTCTTATATCTTGACACATATTTGATAAGCGCATAAAATAAATTCGCTCTAAAATCGCATGCTCGTTAAATCACCGTGCATTCATAATTTATCAGGAGCAAAAAATTCACAGAAAATATAAAATTTGAACCGGATGCAGTCTCAATGCCTGTCAGAACCTCCACCTTGAGCCGGAAACAAAATACGGAAAGACGTACCCAAAAAGACCGCAGAGTCAAAAACCTCGGCACCCCGACGGGTATTGAACGTAGACTCGGCCTCAAGCGCCGAAGATTTCTTAAGATACCCATATTTTTAAAATTTATTACACTATCCGCCCTTGTCATTATCCTGGTTATTTCGATAAGCAGCTTTTTCATGCTAAAAAAACAACGGGTGCAATTCCGGGATCAATTAATTGCATTGGGTGAAAGCCTGGTTCGTATCACATCTGACCAGTCTCCGGACAAGCTTTTAGCGGAAGAGGAACTTACCCTTTTTCAACTCATCAAAAATGTTACCGCAGAAGACCAGGTACTCTATGCTTTTATTGCCGATTCTGAAAACGTGATAAAGGCGCATAGCGATCCTGACAAGGTTAATTCTCAATATATACCTTCCCCGGCAGCAAAATCAGATCCGAGGTATGACGACGTCATTGTAACGAGTTTTTTTAAAGACGGTGCTGAAATTCTTTACTTTGAAAAACCGATCATGTATCAGAATATTCGCGTCGGCACCGTGGCTTTGGCGATCTCACAGCACGAAATTATCGAAAGTATCAAGAGCGCCAAACGTTTTATTTCGATCCTCACGGTTATTATCACTTTCCTGGGCGTCCTGCTCAGCTTCGTGCTCAGTCTATATTTCTCACGACCCATCCAGATATTGAAGGAAGGAACCCAGGCCATAAGTTCCGGGGATATGGAATATCGGGTTAAAATTTCCCGCAATGATGAACTCGGCGATTTGGGCTTGGCTTTTAACCAAATGGCTGAGGGGCTTAAGGAGGGAAACCTGATGCGCCAATCTCTTGAACTTGCCATGGAGATCCAGCAGAATCTTCTGCCAAAAGATAACCCCGCGGTTAAGGGGTTGGATATTGCGGGCAAAAGTATCTATTGTGACGAAACCGGTGGAGATTATTTTGATTTTCTCAAGCTCAAAGAGGACGCAACCGGTAAAATTGGGGTCATTTTAGGGGATATTTCCGGTCATGGTATTCCATCCGCTTTGTTAATGGCCACCGCAAGGGCGTTCATTCGCCAACGTTCATTTCTACCGGGCAGCCTTACCGAGATTATCACAGACGTAAATATGCTACTGTGTGCGGATGCTATGGAATCAAATAGTTTCATGACTTTGTTTTATGCGGTCTTCAACACCAACACCAAAAGTTTTAAATGGATTCGTGCCGGACACGATCCGGCCATAATTTATGACCCGAAGTCCGATATCTTTGAAGAACTCCGGGGACCGGCTGGCATACCCATCGGTGTCCTTCCTGACTGGCGTTATGAGGAAAATGAGAAGACCGGGCTAGAAAAAGACCAGGTTATCGTTATCAGCACAGATGGAATCAATGAGACATTGAATCCACAAAATGAAATGTACGGCAAGGAACCGGTACTCGACATCATTAGACAAAATAAGAATGGTACGGCCGAGGAAATTCTCGAAGCCATCATTGCCGATTTGAACCGTTTCAGGAAAGGACTGGATCTCCAGGACGATGTGACGCTGATTGTCATTAAGGTCGTGGATTAGTCTGCCCCAATGTTGTTTACCCTCTGGGCTTCGCTCTTTGAGCTACGACCCAACACGTCGGGAAAGCCGGAGAACTTCAGATCCTGTGTTGTCAAGGGATCAAGGTAACCGACTACAATTTCACCCTTGACGCCTTGGCTCTGAAGCGCTCCGACTTTTGCAGCGTTAGGGTATATCGTTCAGACTATCTTTGAAAATTAACCAAGAGGTAGCGTCATGATGAGATATAATTTACTGCGTGTCGGCAGAAATATGTGGCTTTTGACAGGCTCTTTAGTTGCCATCGCGATGGTTCTGACTTCCTGCGCTACAGCATTGAAAGGCATAACAGGTCGGCCCGAAATTTTTGAATCCCAGGATTATATTGTTTACATGCCGGGAAAAAACGAAAATTCGACGACCCTGGCCCAAAAGGTTTTGGGGGATGCCGATAAAGCATGGTTGATTGAAGATAATAATCCGGCCGCTTCATTCAAAAGAGGCCAGGCCGTTGTGATTCCACTGAAAGAAGAAAATATCGGCGGTCTGTACGAAGACGGCATCCAGACCGTTCCCATTCTTTGCTATCATCGTTTTGGTAAAACCTGTAAGTCTAATCTATGCATTTCTGAAAAAACATTTGCCAAACATCTGGAATACTTGAAAACTAACGGTTACCACACGATCCATCTCAGCGATCTGATGGCTTTCCTTAATTACGAAGCCGCGATTTCCTCGAAATCGGTTATCATCACCCTGGATGACGGCTACCGATCAATTTACGAGTTTGCCTATCCGCTTCTTAAACGATACGGCTACACGGCAACCCTGTTCGTATATACCGATTTTATCGGAGCGTCCGAAAATGCATTAACCTGGAATCATCTCAGAAAGTTGAAAGCCGCCGGATTTGAGATCGGTTCTCATTCCATCTCCCACGCCGACCTGACGAAGAAACTACCATCTGAAAATGATCAGGCGTTTCGGAGCCGAATCACCAAGGAGTTAATAAATTCCAAAAAAATAATAGATCGGGAACTTAAACAGGATACCCAATTTTTTGCCTACCCTTACGGGAATTATAACCAGAAAATCTTAAATCTGTTTCCCGCAGCCGGATATAAATTAGGACTGACCATTCGCACCGGCGGCAATTCTTTTTTTGCGAACCCTTTGACGCTTAAACGCAGTCAAATTTTAGAAGAGAATATGGAGTATTTTGTTGATCGAATTCAAATTATCCAACCGATCTCCTTAAGGTAATCCTATGTCCTGTAAAACTCGGAGTCCAATCCATCTTATACTTGTCGCGACGGTTTTATTCGGTTGTGCCATCATCGAGAAACAACTGCAATCTCCTAATTCAGTGGCAAATGGCTATCTATCTCAGGGCCGCGCGAGTGAAGCTGCCGGAGATTGGGTTGCAGCTGCCCGCTATTACAAGTTAGCCCTCACGATTGAGCCCCAAAACAAGCAAACTGCCGACAGTTTGAAGCGCGTGGAAGCGAAACGGCTTAAAGTGGCTGAAGCGCATTATCGAAAAGGCCTTGGGTATTTAGCTCAAGGAAAGTATAAATACGGGCAGCAGCAGTTCTTAGCGGCACTAAGATATTGGCCACAGCATAAGGGCGCCCTGGAAAAACTACAGCCACGAACCCGGATAAAGACCAAACGCTACATTTTGCATATCGTAAAAAGAGGCGAGACGATCAGCATCATATCCAAGAATTATTACAATGACACCAAACATTTTCAGACCATTGCCAGGTTTAACAATCTGCCCGATGCCACCACCATTCAGGTTGGCAAAGAGCTTAAAATTCCCGAAATTGACGGCGTACCATTTCTTGTGCCGGAGGGTACTCCCGAGATTACAACGGACAGCCGGGCCATGGATGGGCAATTGTCCATCCGCGACTGGGAGCAGCGGGAAGCGCAACAAACCGAAGAAGTCCAGGCAAACGCCAGGGCCTTTGATAAGATGGTGGCCAGCTATCGCGATGCCGGTCTCGAACTGTTTAACGAAAAAAAATATGACGAAGCGGTTATAGAGTTTAAAAAAGTTGTCAATGCAGATCCCCAAGATTTCAAGACCCAGGAGTATCTCCTCGAGGCCCAATTTAACAGCGCGCAAGACTTGCTGAAGGATAGGGATTATCCAGCTGCCGATAAGCGGTTGCAGGCCTGTCTGGACTTCAGGACCGATTGTTTGCAATGTCTGCCGCTCATCAAAAAATGTGAGGATGCTTTCAAGGAACTTCACTATCAATTGGGAATCCAATATTTCGGAGAACAAAAACTTGAAAATGCAATTAGCGAGTGGCAATTGGTAAACAAATTAGATCCCCAGTACAAGCAGGTCGATGAAAATATCCGAAAAGCAGAGAAAATCTCCAGAAAAATTCAACAGCTAAAAAAAGAAAGCAAAAATTAAAGGCTTCGATTTTTTCGTTGAAACTATGGTATTTATTACCCAAACTATGAACAGCATTACTTAATCTGCCGTTTTATCCCCTTGTTTTCCCACAATTAAAATCCTAACAATTTATCTAACTATTTGAATTTTTATATGAAGCTCTCGCCACAGCTGTTCTGGCACAGTTGTTGTAGTATCATTTCGGTAGCATCGGCTTTCAGATAGGGAAAAGGAGAAGATAGAAAAAGAGTTTAGACCTGGAAAATTATGAAGAATAGATCTTGAATGGATTTTTATCATGAAAAGCATCTGGCATAAATACAAAGTTTGGCTCCTCATAGGGATGTTCTACACTGCTTACGGCGTGGTCAAAGGTTTTAAAATGCTGAAGCATATTGACATCCACAAAATTAAATTGAGTACCAACAGGTCATAAAAAATATGTGGCTGACTTTTTCCGATAGACTTAGAATTTTGCTTCGCATTGTGCGGAAAAAAATTTTAAAGCTTCTTTTCAGCTGGGCACGTGGATTACGACTTACCTGATAATTCAGCCAATAAGGTTATAAATAGATATGGAAACAATCGTGATGTTGACAAAGGAACTCCCCCTGGTAATGGCTCCCGCAACATTGATAGCAGCGTTGTTGGCCGCTTCATTGATCAGGACTTTCTTTCGATTCAAAAGAAAGCCCTTTAAGGTAATGGCGATTGGGGTAATCCTGGCGTTAAGCGCGGGGATGTTTATGATGCAGTCTATGACCTGAGCAGACATGGTCTGGTTCAGATTTAAAAAATATTCACCACAGAGACACAGAGAGCACAGAGAAATTGTATTTTTGCCGGACCGGAGGCCGACAGATTAAAATAATTATAAGCCCGGTCTTCCCGCCTTGGCGGGGGAGACGGCGGTCCGACAAAAGTTCCTATCCTTGCAGCCAGCCGGCATAGCGCGTTCCTCTATTTGACACTTATCGACAGGTCTTTTCCCTTTGCCGTCATCTCCCCTGCTAAGACGGGATGCAAGCACCGAAAAGGAAAAAAGAATATCAGACAGGATTTACAGGAATATTTAGATAGAACGGCCTTCGGCCTAAAGGTAACTCGCCGCAAAAAAGATCTTTACCCCGTTAAACTTCGAAGAACAGCGCAGCGTATTTAACCAGGGCCAATAGTCCTGTAAATCCTGTCCAAAAAAAGAAATTTAAAATCGAATCCATTCATCTTATGAAGTTCTCAGTCTTGCGTCGGGAAGTGGATGCTCGGCTTATGATGGTGAGTTTATTGCTGTTGAGAAGAGATGATCTTTTAGTTCCGTGACATTTTTTTAAGGCAGCGGAACCGTGCGGTCTTTTTTACCCTGCCGTCGTGGACGGTTAATATGCCGTTGTCGAAGCTGACATCGTTAATCCGAAATATCATGCATTCAAACAAACGTAAGCCGCAACCGTACAACAGCTTTGCAGATCCTTTAAATGATAGTTTCAACAAAAACCCAGATAATATCGTTTCCATTTCAGGTAGTTGGGATATAACTTTTTAGGGATTTGATGTTGAGAAAGTAGCGCATCATAGAGCACTTTTGTGGGCAGTGGGATTTGTTTTATGATTATTATCCAATTTTATATACAATCACAATGTGCGGAGTTATTCAGTTAGAATTAAGCCCAATGAATTAGATTTTTCTTGTTAATGGTTTTTATCATTAATAATTATGCAGAAACTACTCAATCTTGGTTAGCGCCTCCTTTCTCATTTATTTGAATCCATTCTTGACATTTAAAAACTTGAGATATATTGTATATACATTATAGCACCACTGATGGAGGAAGAAAATGACTACGCAAATGATAGTTCGAATAAATCCTGAGCTCAAAAACCAGGTAAATAGCATCGCAAAGGCCGAGGGTAAGAGCGTTAGCGAGGTTGTCCGAGAACTGCTGGAAGACTATGTTAAAAATCGGGATATCGGTTTGTATATTGATGATCTTTGGCAACGTATAGGTGATAAGCTTACGTCCCGTAAAATTGGTCTCAAAGAAATCAATCGTGCCATTAAGGAAGTGAGAGCAAAAAAATGATTAGGGTTGTGGTGGATACAAACGTTTTCATTTCCTCCTTTTTTGGCGGCAATCCCCGTAAAATAATTGATAATTGGAAATCGGGGGAAATCACCCTTTGTCTATCCAAACCCATCATTGATGAATACATGGAAGTTCTTCGCCGGCTTGGGCTACAAAATGAAAAAGAGATAGACGATTTACTGAGTCTTTTTGCACATGGTTTTAATGTCGTGTTCACGGCCAAAACTCCGGAATTGCATGTTGTGGAAAAAGACCCTGACGATAATATGTTCATTGAATGTGCAGTAGCTTTGAAGGCCAAATTTGTTATCTCAGGTGACAAAGCACTTAAAGCAATCCAGGATTACATGAACATTAAGATTGTCAGCCCCAGAGAGTTCCTTAGCAAACTTGCAGAGCTTAAACGCTGACAAACCAGAGCAGCAGACGGCTTGAATGCGGCTCAACTTCCCGTTCGGCAGCATAAAGGTATCCGATGACCAAAATACATATAAAGCCACAAAACGGGGTTGGTTTTGAGCTTATCAAAGATCAGCAACTCAACGTCATTGACCCATTCGGGGAGCAAGTTGCAGATCTTTTCGCCTTTGCTCACAACGATTTTAGCGAATGGTTATCCAACGGCCGTAGTTTCGATTACAATGGCACTATCTTCATGACCCAAGGCCATGTGCTTTATTCTAACAAGAGCAGGCCCATGTTAACAATTCTTGAGGATAAGGTGGGAAAACATGATTTTCTTTTTGCGCCGTGCAGCCGGGAAATGTTCCATATCCAGTATGGGATCAAAGATCATCATCCAAATTGTCTTGAAAATCTAACGACGGCGTTTCGGCAGTTTGGTATCGATGAGTCAATGATAACAACACCATTCAATATTTTTATGAATGTGAATATTTTACCAAATGGAAAGATCGATATTGGTACACCCTTATCAAATCCAGGAGACCGTGTCACTTTACGGGCAGAAATGGACCTGTATTTGGCGGTTGCGGCCTGCTCGGCCGGGGTCTGTAACAATAACCAGTGCAAACCGATAGACATTGAAATTAATGACCATTAGGATTCATTCAGCAGTTTTGCTCTCAACTCCCGTGTCAGGTCATAGCCGGAAGAGGATTTGTGCGCCTTACAACCGGTGTGAATCACCTTACCCGTGGGAAGGACCATCGTTAACTTCATGACATAATCTTTGGTGGCCCCGTATTTAACCGTCTGAACACCGGAGGCATTGTTGGCGATCATTCCTCCGATGGTGGCGTCGGCACCCGGACCCGGCGGGAAAAACAGCCCGTGTCGGCCGGCCTTGCGATTCAACTCTTTGCGCAGCACCCCGGGTTGGACGTCGGCCTGAAGATCCTGGGGACGAACCTCGAGGATCTTGTCCATCCGGGTCATGTCCATAGACACTGCTCCTTTGTGTGGTTATTAAAAAATCCGTGACGGATCAAAAGGAAGTCCCAACAGACGGAAATGATTATGTCTAAAAGACCACCGACAATCAATGAAAGACTTCATCCCTGTTGTCGACAATAGGTTTCCCTGGTAAAAAACAGCAATATAAAAGAAAGTACGGCCCATACGATCATGAAGATGAAGCCGGTTTGGTAGGCGGTAATATTATAAATTCTGATTCTATCCACCAGATCGCCGCGCCAGCTTCGATCGAGCATCCAGCCGACCACGGGCTGAAGCAGGGTGGGGCCCATCATAATCCCCATGTTGATGACCCCGTTTACCGTACCGGACAGGCGGGTCGGAACGGACTCTTTTGCAAATGCAAAGCTGATAATCATACAACCGGAGGAAAAGCCTGCGATCAGCAGCACGGTGACGAGCAATGGCAGCGGTAAGCCCGGCAAGAACAAAATGATTGCCCATGCGGTCACTGCCAACAGACAGCCCAGAATATAAAGCGGTTTGCGGCGACCGATCCGATCCGAAATTCCTCCGAAGACAGGTCCACCAACGGCCCAAGCCACCAGCATGGCGGAATTCAATCCGGCCGCCTGGGCCGTTGGCAGACCGTAATGGGTGCTCAAATAGGGAACTCCCCACAGTCCGCCAAAGGTCAGGACGCAACCGACGATACCGCCCGGAATTACAAACAATAGCCAGGTGTTCGGATACCGCAAAACCTCGATGATGCCGGAGATAATCTGCTTGCGTGATTTGGTGCCCGCTGTAGTCGCGGCATTGGTATAACCGGCATATCCTTTTTCGGCGGGATGGTCTCTGACCATCAACCAGATCCCCGCGCAGATGGCAAAGGTAACGCCCGCGGAAGCCAGCATGGTATGACGCCAGCCAAAAGCAACGACACACAGTCGCAAAGGCGTCCCGGCAAATACCGCACCGACGATCCCAAAAAACAGGGCAACTCCTGAAACCGTGGAGAAGAATCCGGCTGGAAACCATTCCCCGGCCAATTTCAATGTGCCGACAAAAGCGACCGCTACGGATCCGCCGATCAGAAATCTTCCGAAAGAGGCCCATAAAAAGCTGGGTGCGAGGGCAAACATCAAGATGCCGGTTCCGGCAATAAAGGCTCCGGTAGTCAAAAGCCGCCGCGGACCCCAGATATCCGCCAAAATCCCCGTGGGTATCTGCATAGCCACATAACTATAGAAATAGAAAGCGGATAAATTGCCCAGGGCCGTGGCACTGATGTTGAATGTCTGCATGAGTTCCGCGGTCATGACGGCCGGAGTAACCCGCAGGAAAAAGCCGACAAGATATAAGGCGGCACCCCATCCCCAGATGGCCCATGCCAGGCGTAAAGGCGGTGCCGTTGATTTATTGTGCGCGGTCACAGTTTCATCGTTCGCCGTTTTTTGTGAACCCCATAAAGAGATACCTTGGCTAAACTGGGTCATCTACCTTTTAAGACCTAAAACCCCCAACTTCTATTCCGCCATTTCGTTTTATGCCTTTGCTTGTGCTGATTTCGTGCACTCATCCACCAGGTAAAGAATGGATTTATAATACACACCGCTGTGAAGGGAAAGACCGATTTCACAGGTGCGGCTGTTCGAATATCCGGCGCTGCAGGCCTGGGAGACAGCCGGTCGCAATTCGTTTAAGGCGGATTCGTTGAGCTCGGGATGGGTGAAGCCACGATCCCCGGCAAAGCCGCAGCATCCCACCCCTTGCGGGACAATTACCTCCCGGGCGCATGCCTGGGCAACCGCCCGGAATTTATCTGCAAGTCCCATTTTGATAGAACTGCAGGTGGTGTGGATGGCCACGGTCCGGGGCAGCGGGGCGAACGTCAGCTTGTCCATTAAATAGGCATGGATAAACTCCACCGGTTCATACAGGTGTAAGACGGGATTCATCACCTGGCGCATACGGTGGAGGCAGGGGCTGGTATCACAAAGCACAGGCAGCTTGCCGCCGCTTGTGGCTTTCATCAATGCTTCTTCCAGCTCTGCAGCCTTCATGTCCGCCTGTTCCATCAGGCCTTTGCTTTCAAACGGGGTGCCGCAGCACAGCCGGTTCATATTTTCCGGATATATAATGTCATAGCCGGCCCTAAAAAGAACCCTAAGAGTCACCTCGTGCAGGGGATCCTGATCCGGATCCCCTTTCGCCGGGCCCATGGTCCGGCTGATACAGCTGGGGAAATAGACCACTTGCAGCGGCGAAGAATGGTGAACGCTGTTTCCAAGCGGTGAATCCACACCCCGGGGCATGTAGCGACTCCAAAGCGGAATCCGGTTGCCGCTGGTGCGTCTAGCCAACCGGGTAACTTTCTCCATCCTGCGCGAGCCCAGTAAGGTGTGGGCCAGGTGGCCAATCTTAAGGCCCATGCGCAGGATGCCGGCGACCCGGTCAAAATTACCGGCGATCCGGCTGGCCCATTTTTGAGTTCGTCCATCCCGGCTATTGAAGCGCCGTAGGGCCTTGGTGAGCTCTCCCGTGTTAATGGCCACCGGGCAGGTCGTGGCGCACATCCCGTCGACCGCACACGTGAGTTCGCCCTGATAGATGTAATCATCTTCCATTTGCCGGAGCCTGGCAGGATTTTCGTTGGTCGATCGCAGTCTGGAAATTTCCCGCTGGATCACAATGCGCTGCCTGGGCGTCAGGGTAAGATCCTTTGACGGGCAGCTGGTCTCGCAGAATCCGCATTCCGTGCATTTATCGACGATGGGATTGGTTTTGGGCAGCGGTTTAAGATTTTCAATGTGAGCCAGCGGGTTTTTGTTGATAATGATTCCCGGATTGAGCAGGTTTTTAGGGTCGAATATTTTTTTAATATCCTGCATGAGGTTATAGGCGTCTTTGCCCCATTCCATTTCAACGTAAGGGGCCATATTACGTCCTGTTCCGTGTTCCGCTTTCAACGACCCGTCATATTTTTCCACTACCATTTTGCAGACATCGTCCATGAACCGGCGGTAACGCTCAACTTCTTGGGCGGTGCTGAAATCCTGGGTGAATACGAAATGAAGATTTCCTTCCAGGGCATGGCCGAATATAATGGCCTCATCATAATAATATTCGGCAAACAGGCTTTGAAGTTCAAGGGTGGCCTCGGCAAGTTTATCAATCGGAAAAGCGACATCCTCGATGATAACGGTGGTCCCGATGGTTCGAACCGCACCCACGGCCGGGAACAACCCTTTGCGAATGTTCCACAGCTGGGTATACTCCTCGACTTTATCCGTAAATTCAAGCGGGCGGTCTGTTTCAATAGCGTCCAGCGAATTGATAATCGCATTTATATTGTTTTGCAACTCTTCGGCGGTATGCGCACGGGTTTCAACCAGCAGGGCCGTGGTGGTTTCGGAAAGTTGTTTGAGAAAGGACGGCATGCCTTTGTTGTTTTCCACCGAACGTAAGGAGGCCCGATCCATGACCTCGGCGGCGGTCACCGGCTGCTGTTTCACCACGGCCGCGGCGGTGCAGGCATATTCCATACATGGAAAGATCATCAAGGCGCTGGCCTTGTAAGGATGTTCAATCACGGTGTTGTATACAATTTCGGATATAAACCCCAGGGTGCCCTCCGAACCGATCATCAGGTGTACGATGATGTCAATGGGGTCATCATAATCCACCAGGGCATTCAAACTGTAACCGGTGGTATTTTTAATTTTGAATTTGCGGCGGATACGATCGGCCAGGACAGGGTTGTCTTTTACTTTTCGGCCCAGGTTTTCTATATCCGCCACCAACTCCGGATGGGTTTTGTAAAAACTTTTTCGACTGTGAGGATCCGCCGTGTCCAGCAGGCTGCCGTCGTGTAAGATGATGCGCATACTGCTGACGGTGCGATAGCTGTTTTGCGACGTGCCGCAGCACATGCCGCTGGCGTTGTTGGCGGCAATTCCCCCGATCATGGCGGCATTGATGGAGGCCGGATCGGGGCCGATTTTTCTTCCGAAGGGGATCAAGTAGCCGTTGGCCAGACCGCCGATGATTCCCGGCTGAAGCCGGATGCGGTGTCCATCGTCCAGGATTTTATAATCTTTCCAGTTGCTGCCGGCAATCACCAGGACCGAATCGGTGATGGCCTGGCCGCAAAGGCTGGTCCCGGCGGCCCGGAATGTGACGGCAATATCATGCCGGTCGGCAGTTTTAACGATCTGCGCAACCTCTGTTTCCCTATTCGCCTTGATAACGATTTTGGGAATCAGGCGATAAAAACTGGCATCGGTCCCGTAGGCCAGGGTGCGCAGGGGGTCTGTAATCAGCCGTGATTCAGGGATGGCAGGTTGTAGATCTTCTAAGAATTTATTGTATCTGTCGGGTAACATTTTACTTACGCTGTATTTTGTATGTTGCATGTTGTGGGTTGTCTGTTGGAAAATATGTAAAAAAAGCCTAATTCTACATTTTCAACATTATAGTGTCCAGGTCGGTAATCAATAAAATTCGATTTTAACCATTAAAAAAACAACAGACCACCGACTACATGCAACTCACATTGTGCGTATTTTTCCTGAGTAGGTCCTAATCAAGATCATCACTGTGATGAGTAAAAAGAAATTAATTCTCCACAATCAGCACAATCAACTCTTTCGGCCCATGCACACCGAAAGCCAGGGTCATCTCGATGTCCGCCGTTTTGGAAGGTCCGGATACCAGCACGACATTGGTGGGCATTTTGGCCGGCCAATTTTCTTTTTGGATCACCTCTGCAAGCGAGTTGTGAATTTTGTCCGCCTGTAAAACGGCGATGTGCAGGGGCGGAACGATCGACATCAGGCGGGGCTCTTTTTCCGTGGGCCATAAAATGAGGGCACCGGTTTCGGCGATGGCGCCGGCGGCGGAGGTGATGCCGGCATCGACATTAAATACCATTTCCTTATGTTGTTCGATATTGTTTTTATATGGGAATAATTGCGGTAGGTCAGCGGCCGAATTTTCCCACTGATGCTCAAGTACTTTGCCGATTTCGGTCCGGGTTGCGTAAAGCAGGCTTTTTACCGCTCGCTGTTTTAAAATATCCTTGACTGAATTTGCCCAATTTTTCGCGCCGGTAAGATGCACCTCGGTGCGCATGGCTTCCATCAAGGTTTTCAGCTTTTCAACTTTCTCCTTTTGGCTGTATGTTTTGATGGGCATCGCCGGCGGTTGCGAGACAGGTGCCGGCGACTGCCGGGTGGCGGCATGTAATCTTGAAAAAATTTGATCGCGTGAACCCTCACTCATGGTCGACTCCGTGTTGTTTTGCCAGTTCATGTAAACTTTTTTTGGCCAATTCAGGGGTGGTCCGGTAGCGGGTCCAATACTTCAGCGGCCCTATTTTTGGTATTTTCAGCCCCAATACGTTTAGAATTTTTAGACCGGCGGCATTGATCGATGGATGGGTGTTTATTATTTGCCACACCTTCCAGATCAGAACTTCCGTTAGATTTCTTTTATACCCGTGTCCTTCGATGGTACAGGTGGAATCTTTTGAATAGCTTTCGTTTCGTATCCTTCGGATCAGATCGGGGATCTGGATTTTAACCGGGCAGACCTCCTCACAGGCATTGCACAAACTGGATGCGGAGGCCAGCACACCGGCTGTCTTCAGTCCCTCAACCTGGGGGTTTAAGATTTTCCCGATGGGACCCGGATAAATATAGCCGTAGGCATGACCTCCGATTCGATTGTACACCGGACAGTGGCTGAGGCAGGTGCCGCAGCGGATGCACTGCAGGGTTTGCCGCCGCCGGGGGTCGGCATAGATTTTTGAACGGCCGTTATCGAGGATGATCAAATGCACTTCTTTGGGGCCGTCTTTTTCCCCTTCCTTGCGCGGCGAGGTGATCATATTGACATAGGTGGTGATCAACTGGCCGGTGGCCGAACCGATCAGCAGTCGCAGCAGCGGGGGGACGTCTGCCAGTTTTTCGACGACTTTTTCCAGACCCATGAGGGCAATATGCACCCGCGGCACGGTGGTACACATTCTGCCGTTGCCTTCATTTTCGACCAGGCACAAGGTCCCGGTTTCGGCTACCGCAAAATTGACACCGCTCAGCCCGACGTCGGCTTGATAGAACTTTTGTCGCAATGTTTTACGGGCGATGGCCGTGAGTTCAGCAACATCTTCGGTATAGGGTGCGTCGGGGATATTGTCATGAAAGATTTTCGAAATCTGGTCTTTATTTTTATGAATGGCGGGGACGATGATATGGGCCGGCGTTTCGTGATTCAACTGAATGATAAATTCGCCCAGATCGGTTTCCAGAGCTTCGATGCCGTGTTTTTGTAAAAACGCATTCAGCTCCATTTCTTCGGAAACCATGGACTTGCCTTTGACCAGGC
>Ga0316191_10000109_pt1 | contig 44026 bp, 61 predicted proteins | sample Eddworburr2cm_MG_FD_204928 | JGI IMG/M metagenome (GOLD analysis project Ga0316191, IMG submission 204928) | Coastal sediment microbial communities from Maine, United States - Eddy worm burrow 2 cm | ecosystem: Environmental > Aquatic > Marine > Coastal > Sediment | place: USA: Maine...
GCTGCAGCAACCGCCGAGGCAGCAACCGCCGATGCAGCAACCGCCGATGCAGCAACCGCCGATGCAGCAACCGCCGATGCAGCAACCGCCGATGCAGCAACCGCCGATGCAGCAACCGCCGATGCAGCCGCACACGGATTTCGTAACCGGCGCGGGCCAGCAGCAACCGCCGATGCAGCAACCGCCAATGCAGCCGCACACGGATTTCGTAACCGGCGCGGGCCAGCAGCAACCGCCCCGGGCACCATCCGCACGTGTAATGTTGCCCGCCGCGAATGGATGGACGTACGAGCAGTGCATCGGGAGTGGGTGGACAGACGCGGCGCTAGTCGCGGCGGGCATGATGTCGTCAGCGGCACCAAACCCCGGCTTCAACGATTTCGATGACGACATCCCGTTTTAGAGGTCACCTAACCGTTTTAAATTAATCTAACCGCCGCGCACTGTTTCGGTGCGCGGCTAACCGAGGGTACGAATATGCCAGAAGATAAAAAGAAAGAGTTGCGCGACGCGTTCGAAGAGTGGGCCGCCGGGGTGCTAGAGGACGAGCCAACAGAGACCCTATACGCGCTCGACACGTACGAGTGTTGCGCCTTGCCAGTGATGGAATCGCACTGGCAAGCATTCCAAGCGGGCCACGCGATACAACCGCAACGCACGCCCGACCGTGCCGCGTTTGAGAAGTGGGTGGGTAGTCGCTGCGCCGAGCACGAAGCGCGCGACCTGTTCCGGCGTGAGGCGGGTAGCGGGTACATCGTTGTAGAGGTAGAAGCGATGCACCAAGCGTACCTGCTCGGCCAAGGCGACTAGCCCATGAACCCCCGCTACCTGTACCTAGACACCGAGACGTTTAGCGAGATTGATTTAACGGAGTGCGGAACCTACCGCTACGCCGAAAACGCCGAGGTTATGTTAATGACGTGGGCGTTTGACGATGGCCCCGTGCAGCTATGGGACCACAACGACGGCACGCCCCCGCCCGCGCTCGCCGAGTACGTCGCGTCTAACCCCGATGTGGTCGTGGTGGCGCACAATGCTATGTTCGACCGTAACGTGCTGAAGCGGGGCAATCTGAAACTAAACATACCTATCGAGCGCTGGCAGTGTACCGCCGTACAGGCGATGCAACACGCGTTGCCCGCCGGACTTAGCCCGTTAGGCAAGCTGCTCGGCTTAGCATCCGACACGGCCAAAGACAAGGCCGGCAATGCGCTAATAAAAAGGTTCTGTATGCGCAGCACGCGCCGCTACAATCCGTTGCTCGAGGCGCTGAAAGCAGTACCGCTGGCCACGGCGGCCGATATCGGCGCGCACGTTTATGTCGGCGCGAACGTGCGCAAGGTAGGCGGGGGGAACCGCGGGACGTTGGATGGCCTAGACGGCTCGCTAGCTCTACCGTATTCCGTGCGCGGGAAGCGCGTTAAGTACGCACGCCGGGCCGACCTGGTCGACGCCGCACGCGCTACGCACCCCGACGAAATGGTGACAGAACGGGTGCGTTACGACGCCGCCACGCACCCGGAAGAGTGGGCGGCGTTCCGCGCGTACGCGGCACAGGACATCGAAGCGTTACGCGCGGTACATAAATTACTACCGACGGTGAATTGGCAACCGGACGACGTGGCCGACTGGCACCTAGACCAGCGGATAAACGACCGCGGGTTTCGAGTCGACATGGGGCTGGCCGAGGCGGGTATGCACGCCGCCGCCATCGAGAAACAGGCCATCGCGAAACGGTTTAGCGAGATTACCGGCGGGCCCGTCCCCACACAGCGCGCCAAGGTGCAAGCGTACATAAACGCGCGGTGGGGGTTGTCCCTCACTAGCACCGCTAAGGACGTGATACACCCCCTGCTCGGGGACGCCAGCCAGCCGGTCGAGCTGCGCGAATTGGTCGGCCTAATGTTGGCGGCCAATAAAACCAGCACTTCCAAATATGGAAAGATACTCTACGCCGCGTGCGCCGATGGTTGGTTCCGGGGCGGGCTACAGTTTTCCGGCGCGATGCGCACGCGCAGGTGGGCGGGTAGGATATTCCAGCCACAAAACCTACCCTCACGCGGGCTGCCTGAAGAGGCGTTAATAGACGCGTACATCGAGGCGCTTAAAGCAGGCTGTCACGTGGCCATGTTTAAGGACTTGATGCTGTACGGCGCGGCCGCCCTGCGCGGGCTGGTAATAGCGGGCGGGGGCAAGACGTTACACATTGCTGATCTATCCAATATTGAGGGCCGCATCTTAGCTTGGATAGCGGGCGAGCAATGGAAGCTCGACGCGTTCGTGGAGTACGACGAAGGGCGCGGGCCAGACCTGTACAACATAACCGCGACGGGCATACTCGGCGGCGATCCGTACGAAGTCAGCAAGGCGAACCGCAACGCATTCGGTAAGGTGCCCGACCTAGCGTTAGGATTCGAGGGCGGCGTGGCGGCGTTGCAAACCTTCGCGGCGGCGTACGGGATCAAGATGGCGGACCACTGGGCCACGATACAGCAGAACGTAAGCGCCGAGCTAGTCGACCGCGCACACGGCAACCTACGCTTTGCGGGCGTGCGGCTACTGCGCGACGCTTACCCGGGCGTGGAGCGCGGGCACCAATGGCCCGAGCCGCAGATAACGTGGGCAGTAAGTGAGGTGCTGCGTAGCGCGGAGATAGACGAGACGGAGTGGCTGGCCAGCGAGGCGGTAAAACTTGCTTGGCGCGACCGACACCCCGCCACCCAACAACTTTGGAGAGCATGCAAAGACGCCGCCACCGATGCGATACGTAACCCCGGCGAAGTATTCCGCGCCGGTCCGCTGCTCTCGTTCGAAGTGCGCACGATGCCGTCGGGCAATTGGCTACTGTGCCGGCTGCCGTCGGGTAAGTACCTCACGTATTACGACCCGCAACTTTCCGGCGGGGGCGGGATCGCCTACCAGGGGTACGGACAGACAGACAGCACAACGCGCGTATGGGGCACGCAGTACACTTACGGCGGTAAGTTCGTGGAGAACGCGTGCCAAGCCATCGCGGGCGACATACTCAAGGCCACGCTGCCCGGCATCGAGCAAGCCGGTTACGAGATAGTTTTAACGGTGCACGACGAAGCCGTAACGCAAGCGCCGGCAGGCCCCGCACACAACGCGGACGACCTGAGCCGGCTGCTATCCATCCGACCCGCATGGGCAGGCGGGCTGCCACTCTCGGCGGCTGGCTTCTCAGCGGATCGATACCGTAAATAATAGTTGACGACGGCCACCGCGCCGCACTGGAGAACAAAAACGATGAACGGTTTTAACTGTAAACACTGCGTGGACGCGGACGGCGCGCCACTTCTTCCGCGGCCCGCCCCCCGGCTCGTGAAGGCCAGTCCGCCAGGTTCGCTACTATGGCCCGATGAGCTGTGCGGATATACACATTGCTGCGACAAATGCGGTAACGGTATCGCGTCCATTAGCAGCGAGCAAGACGAACTAAACGGGCTCTTCTTGGAGCTGCGTAGGGATTGGCGCGCGGCGGTGGCTCAGTGTGGCCGATCTGAGGCGATGTTTATCGGGATGGGCGGGGGCGCGTCCATGATCCACCAGTGGGCGGAGGCGCGCGATATCGTCGAGGCGGAGGGCTACGCCATGCCGATATTGGTTAAGGGCTTAACGGCGGTCGTGGGTGAGAGCGAATGAACCAATCGATACAACAATGGGCGTTAAAGTGGGGCGTGTCGCTTGCGGCGTTACAAGATTTGCAACAGCAACTAGGCACGTTAAGCCACCCGCCCGCCGCGCCGGATGCCGGCACGAGCGAGGCCGCCGTGCAGGCGCAGTTAAGGCTCACGATGTCTAAGGCGGGCGGCCACTTGTGGCGCAATAATAACGGCGCGGGGTACTTAGACGATAGGTCGTTCGTCCGCTGGGGCCTAGCTAACGACTCGCAGAAAATGAACGAGCGCTTTAAATCGTCTGACTTAATCGGCATCAAGCCCGTTATCATCCGCGCGGATATGGTCGGCACCTCAATTGGCCAATTCGTCGCGCGTGAGGTTAAGCCGACCGGCTGGGCGTACGGCGACACTGACCGCGAGCGCGCACAGCTGGCGTTCATTTCACTTGTGTCGGCCTTGGGCGGCGACGCTAAATTCTCAACGGTGGGGCACGACGTCGGATGAGCGGCGCTTACTATAACGAAATTGACCCGTTCGCCGCGCAGTGGTTGAGAGAACTAATAGCGGCGGGGCATATCGCACCCGGCGAAGTTGACGAGAGGAGCATAGAAGATGTTGAGCCGGAAGACTTGCGAGAGTTTACACAGTGCCACTTTTTCGCGGGAATTGGTGTCTGGAGCTACGCGCTTCGACGCGCTGGGTGGGCAGACGATACTCCAATTTGGACAGGTTCTTGCCCTTGCCAACCTTTCAGCGCGGCGGGCAAAGGCGATGGGTTTATTGATGAGCGGCATTTGTGGCCCGCATGGCACCACCTCATCAACGCGTGCCGACCGGAAGCCGTGTTGGGTGAGCAGGTTGCGAGCAAGGACGGACTTGCTTGGCTCGACCTTGTACAAACTGACTTGGCGGGATCGGGTTACGCCAGCGGGGCGGTCGATCTATGCGCTGCGGGCGTCGGTGCTCCGCACATCCGCCAACGACTTTGGTTCGTGGCCCACACCGACGACGCGGGACCACAAGGGCAAGAGCGGGGCGGGACGGCAAGAGCGGAAGGGGCACCCCCCCGGACACGCTGCCGAACGCGGCTCAGCTAACTACGTGGCCGACACCCCGAGCGAACGAGGGAGTAGGCGGGCCGCAGATCCCGGAGGGCAGACAGGGCGGGATGGCCCTAAAATCGGCGGTACTGCTCGCCGCGTGGCCCACCCCGACCGCACAGGACTCGAGCAGGGGAGTGAAGCCCCCACGACCGCAGGACACGGGCGTGCCACTGGGGCAACGGGTGGCAACGCTGGAACTCACGGCCCCGGCCCGACTAACGGCCACTGGCGAGAAGCTGACTGGCTTGGATGCAGGGATAATAAATGGCGGGCAGTTGAACCCGGCACATGCCCGCTGGTTGATGGCGCTCCCGCCCGAGTGGGACGATTGCGCGGTTACGGCAATGCAATTAACGCTGAGGCGGCGACGGAATTCATCCGGTCGTTAATTAGTTGACCACCGCAATAATAACGGATATCCTACACGTCACACAATGGGAGTTTAAGGCATGACAGAGCTAGACCGAATCGATAGGCGGTACCTACCCGCCGCTGAACGCGAGCGCAAGCGCGCGAACGTACTGGACGCCGCGATGCAAGAGGCGCGCCGGGTGGGGTGCCCCAACGTACAGCGCGAGCGTATCGCGCGTATCGCGAAGGTATCAACAGGCACCGTAAGTATTTACTTCGGTAACATGGCCGCGGTACGCCGATTGATCATGCGTACCGCGATAGAAAGAGGGGACCTCGATATAATCGCGTCCGGGTTAGCCGCACGGGATCCGGCGGCCCTCGCGGCGCCCGCGGAGCTGCGCAGGCAGGCACTCGAACACATCACTCGCGAGGAGTAAACCGTGCTAGAGCTGCCCCCCGCGTTCGCTGCACTGGCTGAATGGCCGCAGTTCATACCATACAAAATCGTCCCTAAACCGGACCGCCCCGGCAAGTCGGATAAAATACCCTTGGACCACCGCACCGCGTGCGCGTTCGATAAAGGGGCAGGATGGCAGGGCGACCCGAACGCGTGGACCACGCACGCCGGAGCGGCGAAGGTTGCGGCGAGGCTGGGTGCGGGCCACGGCGTCGGGTTTCTTTTTACGCCCACCGACCCGTTTTATTTTGTGGACATAGACGACTGCCTAGCCGAGGGCCAGTGGTCTCCAGGCTCCGTGCAGCTGGTGCAGGCGCTAGCGGGCGCGGCCGTCGAGGTCTCGCAATCGGGCAAGGGTTTGCACATCATCGGCCGGTCATCGGGCGTCCCGCCCCACGGGTGTAAGAACGCCGCGCTGGGATTAGAGCTGTACCACGAAGGGCGCTTTGCGGCGCTAACGGGTACCGGCGCGACGGGCGATGCGGGACGGGACACCACCGAAGGTCTTAGTAACGTGATACGTGCGTATTTTCCGCCAAAAGTGTCCGGTCCGAAAGCGTCCGCGCCGGAGTGGACGAGCGGCCCCGCGGACGAGTGGTCAGGCCCTCTTGACGACGCCGAACTAATCCACCTGGCGTGCAACACGCGCTTGACCGCTGAGCAGGCGTTCGGAGGCAAAGCGACATTTGCCGACCTCTGGGCCGCTAACGCGGACGCGCTGCACCAGTCGTACCCGGACAACTACGGCGACCGGATGTACGACGAGAGTAGCGCCGATGCCGCGCTTGCTGCCCGGCTAGCATTTTGGACGGGGTGCGACTGCGACCGCATCGAATCGCTCATGCGGGGCTCGGCGCTCATGAGGGACAAGTGGGACACGCACCCCGACTACGTACAGCGTACTATACTAGGCGCGGTGGGGTTGTGTGATAGTGTGTACGCGCAAGGCGCCATGCGAGTGGAGCAGCGCGTTGACCAGATACAGCCGGCCGCCGACCCCGCACCGGCCGCACGCCCCGAATTACTCGACGCGGTCGAGATGAGGGCGGGGTTTCAGCTACTAACCCCAACCCAGCAGGTCGCGCATTTTGAGGGGTGCGTGTACATAGTAGATGCGCACCGGGTGCTCGCGCCTAACGGCGCCCTGCTCAAGTCCGACCAGTTCCGCGCGGTGTACGGGGGCTACGTATTCGCCCTTGACTCAAGCAACGACAAGACCACAAAAAGCGCGTGGGAGGCGTTCACGGAGTCGCAGGCGGTACGCTACCCGATGGCGGACAAGATGACGTTCCGGCCCGACCTGCCCGCAGGCGCGATACACAGCGAGGAGGGTTGTACGTTCGCCAACACGTATAGCCCGGCCAACGTGCGCCGCGTGGCGGGGGACGCCACGCCGTTTCTAGTGCACTTGGGCAAGATACTGCCCGACGAGAGCGACCGCGCCATAGTGCTAGCGTATATGGCGGCCTGCGTGCAACACATCGGTGAGAAATTCCAGTGGTGCCCGTTGATACAGGGTGTGGAGGGCAACGGCAAAACGCTGCTCAGCAGGTGCGTTGCCCGGGCCGTAGGACTACGCTACAGCCATTTCCCAAGCGTCAAGGACATAGATAGTCAGTTCAACGCGTGGATGTACCAACGACTATTTGTGGGCATTGAGGACGTATTTACCTCAGACCACAAAAACCACGTGATGGAGACGCTAAAACCGATGATCACTAACGAGATGCAGCCCATACAACCCAAGGGCATCGACCAGTTCAACGGCCACGTGTGCGCTAATTTTATGCTCAACAGCAACCACCTGGACGGACTGCGCAAAACGCCCAACGATAGACGGCTAGCGGTGTTTTACTGCCCCCAGCAAAAGAAGAGCGACAAGGCACGGGACGGGATGGATGGCGACTATTTCCCCCGGCTGTATAGATGGCTCAAAAACGAGGACGGGTACGCCATCGTGGCCGGGTACCTCGCCGAGTACGAGATACCCGACGCGCTCAACCCGGCAACTATGCTGCAAGAAGCACCGATGACCACATCAACCGCCGCAGCTATCAAGTGCGGGCTCAGCACAGTTGAACAAGAGATAGAAGAGGCCATCGACGAGGGGCGTAAGGGCTTCGCGGGCGGGTGGGTCTCGTCCATCGCGCTGGATAAGCTACTCGCTGATTTGCGCAAAACGGGCGCTGTGCCGCCCAACAAGCGCCGCGACATGATGCAGGCGCTAGGGTACGACTGGCACCCCGCACTCACTAACGGGCGCGTGAACAACAGGCTGACGATAGACGACGGCAAGCCCCGTCTATACGTGCGGGAGGGCCACATAGCTCTGAATCTAACCGCGCCCGCCGCCGTCGCCGCCGCGTACGTCGAGGCGCAGAATCGCACCGCCGGGCCGTCCGATGCGGAGCGGGCTTTCGGCGGTGGGTAAAATAATAGTTGACGCACGCGATAGTTAGTTTATAATAGCTACAACATCAACGTAACGAGAGACTAAGACAATGGATATCGAATTAAAAGAAGTTGAGCAAATTTGGACCGACGAGACTACGCGCTACTGGTTCGATGTGGACGGCGTTAACTACTGCATTTCTGATTGCGCCGGGGAGCTTAGTTTGCTTGATAGCGATGGCCACCCAATCGAGCCGCGTAACGACCATGCAGGCATCGAAGATGCGTTGGCGCCGCACTACCAAGAAGCAAAGCTAGCGGACTAGTGCGCTCGCAACATCAACGAAATGAGGAGTTAATCGAATGACAGCCGAAATGCTAGAAGCGCTTTTATACCACCATCTCGCTATGGACCCGCGTTCCGGACGCGACGCGCCGCCGGGCCACGCGAAAGCGATGGGACAACTATTGGCCGCAGGTCTCTTGGTCCCCGACAACGAGCCCAGTATGTTCTTGCCTACCGAAAAAGGCGTGGCGCATATTAAGCAACTATGCGCGTTAGAGTTGCCGACAGCCGTGTGGCTGAACAAGGCGGGGGACGTAATCGAATGATCGCACAACACGGGGATATGATCGCCTGCTATTTTTCTATCTTAATACTAGGGGTGGGGGTGCTGGTTTGGCTGCTCCCTTCCGACGCCGCGCCGCGCTGCACCCGGAACAGCAGACGGCGCAAATATTACAAACGAAGAGGGTAAAACAGTTATGAGCGGCAAACAAATTTTCAACGGCCCCGCGTCTTTCCGCATGCAGGTGCACGTAACAAACGACGCGACCGAGCAGTCAGGTAAAGTTACTATAAGCCTCGGCCACTGCGAGTACCCGACCCCTGCGGACATCGCGGCACGCATCACAAAGTTCGAAACGGAGGAGCTAACCGGCGCGCTTGCGGGCTTCCGCCTAATGACCAAGAAGGAGACGTTCGACGTCCTAACGTACGAGGCCACGGGACAGTGTTTCGCACTACCGGGCGGCGAAGAGTGGGACCAAATAACTGAAGGGGTAAACCAGCGATGAAAAAGACTGAAACTATTTTTACGTGTGATCTGTGTGGAACTGAGCAGAGGTACCAGGACGGGGAGCCCCGTGTCGCGCCCGATCTGTGGGTGAGCATGTCCACGCAGGTCGTTGAGAAGGACGCCGCGCCTGCTCCCGCCACTGCCCCCGTTTGTGTGGTCTGCGCGAGACATATCTACCACGAGTACCAGCGTCGGCGGTACATACCTGCCGCGAGTACCAGCGTCGGCGGCAGCCAGCACCAGCGCCTTCCTAGCGCGCCGGGGGCGTCGGCCCCTTCGCTACGCACGTAGCGCAATCGGTGCGCCGCCGGTTTAGTAGTCGGCGCACCTCTTTTACGTCCTCATCGGACAAGTCCCGCATACCCGCCCCGCCGTCCCGCATCGCCAGCACCAACCGCTTGCAGTTAAGCCGGTAGTTTAGTATGTAAAATGTTAGAGCTATTATTAGCGAGAGCGCGGTTAGTGAGAGCGCTATAACAGGTGCGTGGCTCGTGAGGTACGCATACGTAGCCGACCCCGCACCCCCCGCCGCCGTCAAGCCGGTGGCTGTGTTTGCTACGTTTTGCATCGCGTTAGACACTCCTCGCTTACTCCCCTGGGCCTAGGTACCGGATGTGCGGCATATCCCAGCCGTAAAGCCCCCCGCGCTCGCCACGCCACAGGCCGCCCCACTCCACGCGGTGGCCTAGTAGGCTAGCTGCCTGCAAGAATGCGCACGCGACCATGGCGAGGTGCTCGGGCTCCCATGAAGCGCGCCCGTCCACGAATGCGAAAAAGTCCAACGCGTTGCCGCTTTGGTGGTCGCTCTTGTCCCCGTACCCGTCCGCACGACTGCGGCCCGAGTCGAATAGCTCGCGCTGCTCGTCCGCGTCGCGTAGCCCAGAGTGTGGGCCGTGCCCGAAGTCGACAAGGGATATCTGTATGGCTAGATCACTAATCGCGATTAGTGCGGGGTTGATGCCCTCGCGGCGCTCTTTGGATCGACTGCTTAATTTAAAACACATCGGGTACGTCTCCTAGTTTGAGAGTTAGGCTAACGGCCACGGTTGCAGGGCCGTCTCCGTGGGGTGGCGCTACGCTAAAGGTTAGCACACCCGCGCGCAGATAGGAAAGGACGGCGGGGGTTGGATCGCCCACATATCCCGACACCGCACCGGCCATCACGCCCGCGCTGAAATCGTCGGACAGCTGCCAGCCCAGCCCGGCCAACGCGTAAACGCTGCGCCGATCGTAGCTGTTCCGGTACGCGCCGACAAGGGCGGACAACAGCCGCCCGTCTTTCATCCGTTCGTAGCGCAGCCCCGCGCCGGGGTTGTCCTGCCGGTACTCTTGGCCGCCGCCAGCGTGGTGCGACAGGCCGTGTATGTCGGCAGATATCTCGGCCATCAGAGAGTGCGCATCACGCGGTTAGTGCCGTCCTGCGCCACAGCGCAGAACACGCCAAGTTCGGGCGCCCACGTTACCGCGCGCCAGTTGTTGGCCTCCGCCGGCGCGCGCGCGCCCCAGTCGATACCGTTGGCGGATACCATAACGCGGCTGGTGCCCGACGCAGCCACCGCGCAAAACATGCCAAGTTCGGGCGCCCACGCTACCGCCTCCCAGGCGCCCACGCCGCCGGCAGTGCGTGCCGTCCATGTTATTCCGTCGTCGGATGTCATGACCTGGTTGGTGCCGCCGCTGGACACTGCCACGAGTAATTCTATCTCGGGCGACCACGCCACCGCCTCCCAGCCGTTGGCCTCGGCGGCCGCCCGCGCCGTCCATGTTATTCCGTCGTCGGATGTCATGACGCGGTTGGTGCCCGTGTTGGACACCGCAACGAATAGTCCTGGCGCGGGCGCCCACGTGATGCCCTTCCACTGGTTGGCCTCGGCGGCCGCCCGCGCCGTCCATGTTATTCCGTCGTCGGATGTCATGACCTGGTTGGTGCCGTCCGACGACACTGCGGCGAACCGCCCCAGCTTTGGAGACCATGCGACCCGCTGCCACTGGTTGGCCTCGGCGGCCGCCCGCGCCGTCCATGTTATTCCGTCGTCGGATGTCATGACGCGGTTGGTGCCCGTGTTGGACACCGCAACGAATAGTCCTAGTTCGGGCGACCACGTAACAGCGCGCCAACTGTTAGCCTCGGGGGGCGTGCGCGCCGTCCATGTTATTCCGTCGTCGGATGTCATGACCTGGTTGGTGCCGTCCGACGACACTGCGGCGAACCGCCCCAGCTTTGGAGACCATGCGACTTCCTGCCAGCCGTTAGCCTCCGCGGCCGACTCCGCCACCCAATTACGCGTGACGATGGCGCCGAGCGTGCGCGCTGCTTTCGGGGCCGTTGCTATCTGGCGTTGGTAGCTCGCGACGGGGCGCGTAGTAGCGACAAGTGGCGCGCCCAGGGAGGGCACTGCGCAAAACACGCCCAGCTCTGGCGCCCACGTGACGCCGCTATAGTTAGTGGAGGAGGGCGGGGCCCGCGTGGCCCAGTTAACGCCGTCGGTCGACGTCATGAGGCGATCGGCGCCGCTGTTGGATACGGCGGCCAGCGCGCCTAACTCCGGCGACCACGCGACGCCCCGCCACGCACTGCTGGGTGCCGACTGCGCGCTCCACGTAGTGCCGTCCGCCGACGTCATTACTCTATTCGTTCCGTCCGCCGACACGGCCACGAGTAACCCGTCGCCTGTGCCGGCCGCCCACGCCACCGACTCCCATTGGTTAGCCTCAGCGGCGCTACGCGCTGTCCAGTTTTCGCCGTCGGGGGACGTCATTACGCGGTTGGTGCCCGACGCGGCTACCGCGACGAACAAGCCTAACTTGGGCGACCAGGTAACCTCGCGCCACAAATTGCCCTCCGGCACTGAGTGCGTAGTCCAGTTGATACCGTCCGTCGACGTAGCTGCCCCCGACGGTGCGCTGCTGGTGCTGATCGCCACAAGTAACTCCAGCTCTGGCGACCACGCAACATCTACCCACGCGACGAGCACGCTCAAGTCGCGTGCCGTCCAGTTGATGCCGTCGGGTGAGGTTTGGATGCGTTGCGATACCCCCGATGTGGTCGCAACGAATAAACTCAGCCCCGCCGCCCACACGATGCCGCCCCACGCAGAAGTCTCGGCGGTAGTGCGCGCCGTCCAGTTTTCGCCGTTGGTGGATGTCATGACCCGGCTTGCGCCGGATGGTGCGGTAGCCGCGAATAGCCGCAGCTCGGGTGACCATGCAATTTTCTTCCAACTGCTCGCGTCAGCAGCCTCACGCGCGCGCCAGTCGGCCAGCACTTCGCGCGCTTCGCGCGCGTTAACCGGGCTGTAATCGTACACGTTGTTGTTTAGCCGCGTATTGATCGTGGCGACGGTCGGTATGTCCGCGTCGCCCGTGCCGGTGTCCCGAAACGCCGCATCTCCCAGCCTACGCCAGTATTGCTGCGCCGTGTCGGTGACGGGGTCGTTGCCGATGTTGGCCGCAGTTTTTGACGTGTACCACTCGCCGTCACGGTTAGTCCACGCGTGCAGAGGGAATTCCTGCGCGTTGTCCCACTCGGGCACACCCATCTGGTGTAAGTACGCGATGAACTGCCCGTGCGTGAAGTCTATGGCGTTTAGGTCCTGAAGCTGGGGCGCGTCATTTACGCCCGTGATGCCTCTCCCCCGCAGAAAATCCGCGTTTACGTTGTCGTCCAGCGTGTCGGACTGCGTGACGTCGCCGAATACGGTGCGCTCGTTCGTTAGTTCGGCGGACGCGAACGCCTGCACGTTGCCAGTTTTGCGTGTGATTTTAGCCATTAGGGAAGCACCTTTCTAGCGAGTATCCCGCCGATGCGGGAGGGGTCGAATTTATCACCATAACCGCGCGCGGTTAGGTTGGAGGAGTAGCCGTAAGGGGCGGCGCCCGCCACAGTGAACGAGCGGTACCGCACGCCTTGCGGCTTAGGTAGTAGGTCCAGTGCCACCAATGTGGTCAGCCGGGATATGTCGAAAGCGGGGTCTACGATCAGCGTCATGGTCATGTCGTAGCTATCAGTGACGTACGCCAGCCCGCCGAACGCCAGTTCGATAACGTCTTGTATACTGTTCAGCGTGTCGGGGCGTATCATGTAGCCCGCGCCGGTGTTCTTTGCAATTTTAACTTTGAGGTAGAACCGGTATTCTGTGTCGTCCACAAATTCGGGGCGGCCACGGGGTAGCCCCACCAGGTCGCCTATCACAGATAGTTGCGCGCCGACTGCGTTGTCAACGTCGTACGCGTCCGGCACGGACTCTATAACGTCTTTGATCGCTTCCCAGCCCGCCGCCTTGCCTGATATCTCGGCGACCGCTTGCGGCTGTTCCCGATAGAGTGCGGTCAGCAAACCGGCGTAGGCGTCGGTGTAGGCGGTCATATTACCGTGACCACGATATCAGCTGCGTCGAGCGTAAAGCGCTCGTCGTAGTCCGACACCTCGCGCCCGCCAGTGTATGTGATACCGTCGCTCGACACCTCCAACAGCGTGGCGATGAAATTATCAGCAGCGGAGTACGCCAGCGCGTACAGCTCGGAAGCTAGCGCGTTCTCGGCGATCCGGTACGCGCGTGACGCCAGCGCCGCTTTGATGCTCGCGGTATCGATGCCCGACCCGTCGCGGCTTTCAACCGTGATATTAATGTACAACGGGGTGAGCGTGGGCCGGTCAAACTGCACTATGTGACTGAGTAGCAACGTGCTGCCGTCCGGGCGGGTGCGCTCCTCCACATAGGTGCCCGACACCGCGCCCTTTTTAGCCGTGCCGGCGTTCTTGGCGATGGCCAGCGCTTCGACGATGTCGTCCACCGCGCCACCCTCGACCACCGCCCATATGCTGTGCGGCACCATGTCGCGCGTCGCGTCGTGGGTTGACATGTCGTTCTCATACGCGACCACATCGGTAACGCCCGCGACGCCCGCAACGGCGGAAAACAGGCCGCCCAGCGAGGAGGTGGCGGGAAGCGTTAAAAGCTGTTTGCGACGTACGCGCGCGGCGCCTATCGATTCCTCGGCGACCCCTATGGTCGCCTCGGCGGCGTTAGTGACGGACAGCACACCCAGAACGATAGTCGTCTGGGTCGTCACGGTGTTTATACCCGCCTCGACCGCCCCGAACGCCGCAGCGTGCAGCGTGACCGCGTTGGCCCCGGTTAGCGTTGCGGTTGGGTCGTCCAGCGCCCACCCTTGCCCGGTGTCGTCCTCTACGGTCCAGCCCGCCGGAAGTGTTAAGTCTCGGTCCGTTGTCACCGTAACGTCGACGGTGGAGCGGGTGGGCACAAGTAACGAGGTGCCCACCAGTTTCAGCAGGCTGTTGAAGGCGGTACCCGTGGCCAGTTCGGGGTCCATGCCGTTAAATATCTGGAGCACGGCGGATTGGATATCCATCCGGTGTTTGGCCTCGATGCCGATGCGCTGCCCGTCCGGGCTTTCGGGGTCGGTGTTAATGTCGGCCCCGTACGCGGCTTCGTACGCGGCGACCAGCTCGGCTACAATCTCATCGTAGGTTTGGGTGGTCATGCCGTCGTCGGTAATTGCGAATGTCATAGCGTGACGGTCTCCGTAGTCTCTGTGTTGTATATGTCGCGGTACGTGAGGGACACGGACACCGACCTGTCAGCCGCCCGCGTAGCTGTAACTCGCGTGACCTGCCTAACGCCCTGGGTGGCTAGCACTACGCGGCGCACTTCGGCGACCAGCCGGGTTTCGTCGCCGGGCTGGCCGAGTATGCCCCGCCACGGTGAGCCGTGCGACGTATCCAAAAACCAATCGCCGCGCATGGATTTAATGCGGGTCGACACCGTTTGTGTGATGGCCTCGGACCGCTGCGCGTAGTTCGCGCGGCCCTTGCCGAAGGTCCAGTCACCCGCGGGCGTTAGTCTTGATACAATCATGCCACCCCCGTTACGATGCCGTTGACAAAAGTGATAGTGCCGCCGTTGCCCACGTAAGTGCCCGTAACGCCCGCCGTGCCCCCCACACTAAAAGTAGCCGCCTCGACGTTTCCGTTCACGTCAAGTGCGCCGGTTAGTGTCGTGTCGCCCGTGCGTTCCATGTTGCCCTCGTGCACTGCGTTCCCCACCCGTTTCAACGTGTCGGGGATAGGTATGGCGCTGGCCAGGGGGTTAATGCCCACCAGCGCGAACCCGTCGCTGTAGTCGTGCATCCGGGCCGAGGGGGGCCGGGTACCGTCTTGGCCCGCGTACCACGCATCGAAGCACCGCTCCGTGATAAAAATTATACAGTAGTCGCCGGGGGCGATAGGGTACGCGTCGTAGCTGCCCCCGCCTTGTAAAAATATAGGCGGCACGTCCACAAATAACGGGAGCTGTACCGCCTCGCCGTCGACGATGCGTGGCACCACGGGCAAACACTCAAGCGTGGTTTCGTCGACCGTTTCCACGCGCGCAATCGTGGCGGTGTGCAGGTTGGAGAGCCCCTCCGCGAGTGCGATGGATAGTATCTCTAGTAGGTCCGCGGACATTAAAGCACCGTGTAATTAGGTAGTAACAATCCGTTGACGGTCTGCAACCAGTCCGCCCCGCGTGTATCCCCACTATAGCCCATCGAATCGATTTTATAAACACCGTTCAAATGGGGCGCGTTAGCGCTGCGCATTTCGAACCGCCCGCCAAGGCGTAGCAGGGGGTTAAAAAGCGTGCTGAATTCTATGCGCGATTGCTCGCGGCTCGGCGTGTTTAGCAGGCCTGTATCCGCGTCGACCACCGGTACCGACACGCCCACCACGTCGGACGCGCCCAGTATATACAGTTGCCCCTCGTCTATGTAGCACGACTCACCCGCGCCGGACTGCTCAGATAGCAGGCGGCTACTGGCCCCCAACAGTACGGTGGGGCGCGACAGCTGCGGGCGGGGCGCGACCCTACCGCGCGTGGTGTTAGGCATGTCCTGTAGTATGGCGGCGACCGGATCGGCCCCGCCACGAACGGTACGCGACGTGAACGCGGTCAAGTGGTCGAACCCGCCATCGATCACGTCAAGCGTGGTCACCATCTGTGGGCCTTCGCGCTCGCTCGACCCCCGCTGTAGTTGCCCCGTGAACACGCGGCGTAGGTTGCCCGCGTAGCCCACGGATAGATTGACGCCTATCGGCCCGCGCGTGTTGTCCTCGTTGTCCTTAGCGAGCGCAGCGCGCGTGTCCTTGCCCATGCCTTCTATGCTGATCGTGGCGGTGTTAAGCCCGCCCGCCGTCGACTTGGACACGTCGAACGACATGCGGAACGGCGGCGTTATCGTGACGGCCTTGGTGGGCGACACCTGCACGACTAGTTCATAGTCGCGGTTAAATCGGGACGGGGGCATCGCGTACGACCTCCATGTCCGCCGCGTTCAGCATGAACAGCGCAACGCGGCCCGTCGCGAAATCGTCTAGGCGCATAGGGTCGAGGCCCGCGCCGGATGTGTCCAGCGCTTTAAAATCGAACGGAAAATTAAACGACCCTAGGCAGCTGGCGCTTGCACCGATCCGCACGCCAAGCGCGCGCCGGTCTTTATACGTTGCGTCGATAGTCCACATCTGTGCCACGGGGTAGAAGCGCAACGAGATAATAACCTCGCTCTCGCCAAGCTTAACCGTGTGTTGCTGGTGCGGGTCGTCCGTAATGTTAATTATGCGTACTGGCATGGCCTACCCTAGTATTTGGCTAAGTAGCGACGTCGGGGCCGGTTCGCCCGCCTGCGTGCCCTGGTCGACGGGTGCGTCGGTTTGCCCCCCGAGCGCCGTACTTGGCGCGGCTACTACAGTTGTTTTAAGCTCGGACGTTAGGAACTCTTGGGCCTCGATTGTAAATTCGGTCGTGTCGGTCCCGTTGTCCGTCGACGCCTCGAACATCGTCACGCGCATATTGTGCCGGGTTACGTGGGGCATCTCGATATCAATCAACGCCAGCGAGTAGTGCAGCGTCTCCATGTGCGAGAGAAATCGCTGTTGTATCGTTTTCGATTCGTCCTGGTCGCCGAATAGCTCAAGCAACTGCGTGCCGGTGTCGAGCAGGTTATCAAGCGCCCGCACCGCATCCGCTGCCTGGTTGGCCAGCGCGGAAAGCTGCTGCAACTGCGCCTGCGTCTGTGGGCCTGCGTACTGGCTTGCTACGTTCGACGCCTCCGCCTGCGCGCTTTGTATCGCCGCGATGGCAGGATTAGCCAGCAGCATTATGTCGGCCACACTACCCGTGATAGTGAGCGTGAGCGGTTTTAAAATAATGTGGTCGTGCTGCTCGTTGCCGCTCTCGACCGTCGTGCTCGGTACCTCCGACTCTAGCTTGAAGCTGTCCGACACGCGCGCGAAAAGCGTAAAGCCCCCTATGCCTACAGGTACCCGATCGCCCGCGATGAGCGACCCCACATAGTCCGCTACTTGGCCCATTAGCGGCCCCCTACGTTAAGTTGTCGCGCGGCGTTGTCTAGCTGACGTTGGAGCCCGTCGCCCGCCACCCGCCCCGCGCGTACCGGGTCGGCCGTCGTGATGTTTTGGGTCACGTCTAAGTTAACGCTGCTTGATTGGTTGCGTGTTACGCTGCCCGCACCCGTGCCCACGGGTATCGAGTCGGGCGCGAAGCCGGGCACGAAGTCCACGGGCGCGGGTGCAGTCGCAGCGTCGTCGCCCAACCCGAAAAAGTCCGCTACGGTTGTTTGAAATTCACGCACCGGCCCCAGCATCTGGTCGAGGAGCGCGTTAACCTGCGCGCCCAATCCGCCGAACGCGGACAGAATGTGCGCGATAGCGGCGTCAAAGTCGCCCATCATAACCGCCGCGCCTGCGCTAAATAGGTCAGATAGGAAATTTTGCAGCGGAACGAGCGCAGACATGACCTGTGCGACCATGTCACGCATAAGCGCACCGGCGTCAACGCCGAAAGTATTGGCGAAAAAGTCAGCAATGACGGACTTGCCGCCCTGAAACGCCACGATTAGATCGTCGAAAATGAGGATCGCCGCCGCAACGCCCGCCGTCCACAGGACAATCGGGGACAAAAGCAACGCGGCGACCCCAACGAACCCTAACGCGGCGACCTTTGCGGCAAGAAAACCCGCCGCCAGTACGCCGAACAGGGGCATTAATCGCCCCAGTGCATCGAATAGATTACCGATCCACTCCACCGTAGCGGCTAGCCCGCTTACGATCCACTCTTGGTTGTCCGCTATTAGCTGCGCCATGCCGTCGGACAGGCGCGCCATCTGCGGCGCAAGCCCTACGGCGGCTAGCTGCTTGACACTATTGAGCGAAAACCACAATGAATCGAGGCTTTTTGCGTAGTCTGCGGCCTGTTCTGTTTGTTCGTGGGTCAGCGTGCCGAGTTCCCGCGCGCGGTCCCTTAGCCCCGCGATCTCCCCGCTGGTTCTATTGAGCAGTTGGAGCAAACTGGAATCGATACCGATAGCGCCGGCTAGGCTTTCCTGCTCGCGCATCGTCAAACCCATGTCGGCGAACCGGCCGCGCACCTCGTCGAGCACCTTATCGGCGGTTTTTAGTTCGCCGTTTGCGTCGCGAACTGAGATACCAAGGCGCGCGAAATCGTCCGACCCCCGCAAAGAGGCCGCACCAATAGCGCTAGTTAGGTTTGATATAGTGGAGGTCATCGCGCCGACAGAACTTTGATTCTGTGTGGCCATGAAGTTTAATTCTTGGATGGTACTGACCGCAACGTCCGTACGTGCACTAAGCGCGTCGAGCGAGTCAACGCCGCCGAGTATGTTGTCCGCCCAGATAGCGACGCCCGCGCCGACAGCCGTAACACCCGCGAGCATACCGCCTAGCAGTTTGACGGACGAGCTCAGCCCCTGGTTGAACTGGTCGAGCGGCGCGGTGGTGCCGTCATAGGAAAATTTGGTTACTAGGTCGTTTACAACTTCGGCCACTGGCTAGCCCTCCGGGTTGTCGTAGTGGTAGCGCTCCAGGTCGTTTTGGATGTGCTCGTACTCTATCAAGTCTAGCACGTCCGGCGTGTCTAGTTCGCGCATCTCAGCAAGCGAGCCGTAGCCCTTGCGCGCTAAGTACATCAGCGTTGCGTCGTCGTCGCCCACATTTGAGAACGCGACCAGCGCGCCGCCGCCTATGCGCCGTACGGGTACGGTTAACTTGTAGGGGCGGCGCGTACGAAAGGGTAGCTAATCACCTGAAGCGCAGAGGTTAGCAAGGGGATGTAGTCCTCCGGGTAGCCCCCCTCGTCCTCCCAGTGCTTTGGTAGCTTGCTCAACTGCATGGCATTGAATGTGATGTGATCCGAGATAATGCGCTCGATAGGGGCGAACGCGTCGCCATCCAAAAAGCTCATATCATTGCGCTGCATCGCCGGGCCTACTGACGTCATGAACGCAAACACGGCGCGCCGGTCTCGGTGCACCATCGTCAAGAACTTGTAGTCACGCCCGTTAACGGTCGCTACCTTGTCCTCGTAAATCTGCTTAATCATCGCCCTGGCCGCGGCGGCTTTCTCCGCCGGGGTGCCATTGGCTGCTAAGTCGTGTAGCCCCTCGCTGCTCATCATAGATTCCTCGACGCGTTGCGGAATCGAAACGTGTACTCCATCATCGCGTTGCCGTCGGTGTTGTTGTGCGTTTCAACGGGGCGCTTGGTGATAGTACCGTTCTCGAGGATGTAGGTCGCTACGCTGTCCACGCCGTCCTTGACGAACGCTGTCTTAGCCGACCCGTTAAGCACGACCGGCGTAGCCTGGTTGATGTGGCTGTTGAGGCGCACGTCGTCCGCGCCGAACTTGGACACGCGTGCGACCACGTCACACACGGAAGAATCAGCGCGCTTGTTAATAGATACCGCGTTGCCCGCGTGGTTAACGTGGCTCGTCAACTCGTTGGGGAACGTAAAAGTCAGGTAGTCCCCCGCCGCGAACGTCGTAAAAGGGGAGCCGTTTAGGATAAATGTAGTGTCGTCGGTCTGTACCATCTGTGCCATTGTCCGCGCCCCTATACGTTAAAGTTGATAATGGTATCGGCGCTGTGTATCGCGCCCGCGCCTTTCACGGCCACCTGTATCACGGTCGACTTACGCGCTAAGCGGTCCGCGTCCGATTGGTTCTCCAGCAATCCGGCGAGCACGTAGTACCCTAGTGACTCGACCGAGCGCTTGAGCGTTTCCACGTCCCCGAACGAGTCGGAGCTGGTCCACGTGCCTGGCGCAAATACCGCCGCGTTAACGAACCCGCGCGTAGTGCCCTCTATGCTGTCCACCAGCTCCTGCGTACCTGGGTCGGTCTGGTTGACCTTAGTGCTGGTGCCTTTCAGCACGTTGAACGTGTCTATCTTGACCGCGTTTATATACCCTAACAGGTTGTAACGCTCATCCGTAAAGCCATTCTCGCCGCTGCACAACACGGAGGGCGTGCCCCCTACGTCGGTGTACACATCCAGTCCGACGGCGAAAGCCTTGTCAAGCGTGGTGTCGTCGTACTCCTCGGAGGGTACCGACAGCGTTTTGAGGTGCATCGTTAGCGCCGAGTTAGCAGCGCCAAAATTAACAGTGTGGGCGCGTGCCATGTACGACGCCGCTAGCGCGCGGTTCCCCGCCGCGCTATACAGCATCCGGTAGCTCGTTTGGCCCGCTAGCTTAATCGTCCACACCGGGTTAGCCGGGTCGATCTCGAGATTAGTCGGGTCGGTGAATACATCGTACCCCAGCACGCCGTTAGCCTGCGACCAAGAGGCGAGCGCCTCGCTTTCCGCGTCGCTCGTGGCGTCCACGAAACAAAATCCTTTGATAGCGACTTCGGCGGCCACCGCTGCAATAGCAGCCGATTTAGTTTCGAGCGCGAGCACGTCACTAGCCGCGCCCTGCACCGTCACCGCGCCCGTACCCGCCGCCCAGCCCAGCAACACGCCGAGGTATACGCCGGTGGCGGGGTCTGTGGTAAACGTCATTAAACTTGTCGCGCCGGTCGTGTCGCTCGTCACGATTAAACGCTGGTCGACGTGCGTAACCGTGCCGCCCGTAATGGCCGCAGACAGTACAGTAGCTAGTCCGTCCATACTAGTCACCGTGCGCAAGTCCAACGCCGTTACGTTGGTCGTGGTGGCGTCGACGGTTATATCAAACGAACCGTCGGCGATGGCTTGCAGCTGCGGGATTAGTGACGCTTCGCTGAGCTGCGGGCTGGTGAGCGTTGCCGCCGTCGCCGCGACCGTTTCGGACGCGGCGCGGTAGAAGCCCACGACTAGTACCCCGCCCGCGTTAACCGGGTTAGGGGACGTACCGAAGTAAGCCTCCGCGAACGCGGTAACGCCCGCCGCGGAACCGAACGCGGTCGCCACGCTTGCGGAGTCGCGGTACAGCTCGTAGCGGTTCGCTGTGCTAATCGGCCCGGTTTGCTGCGACGTCATAATGGCCGTCACATTCATGTTGTCACGCGCGGCTAGCGGGCCGGCTTGCAACAACGATACGTTAATAACGCGGCTAGCGTCTGCCATTACTCGATTCCTTTTTCGGTTTGTATCTCAATTTGAGCGGTGTCGATGCGTAACGCGTCGACCGTAACGCTCGTGCTGTAGGTAACGGTAACGGTTACCTGTACCCGCTCGCCGTACTGTTGGCCTGTAAGCGCTTTTAAATCTACTATGCTACTCGGCTGGTTGATACCCAGCTTCAGCGCGCGCCGCAGTTCAAGCGCGGCCTGCGTGCGGTGCAGGCCCGCGAACAGCTCCGCCCTATCTTGCGCGCCCGTGCCGTAAAAATCAATCGTAACGGGGCCTTGCCACCGCGTGGAGTATGTAACTCGCTCCGCCACATCGTCAAAACGCGCACCCTGATCGATGCGCAACGCGGCCCCGAGGTTGTCGACAACAATATAGCCAAGCGTGAAATCTTCGCGCTCGACGTTAAGCCGCCCCCGCACGATCAGCTGTTCGTCGTAGCCCAGCACGTCGCGTATGTACCGCGACACGTCGACCAGTACGCTCATTTAACTTGTTCCGCGACTGCGGACGTGAATCCGAATTGAGCGTACGGCCCTGCTTTAACCACCTTGTAGTCAGCCCCGCCCCACTCGATGAGTTCGCCGTTGGACACGGTGTCCGGCGTCAATATGTGCGCGAGCTGATACGCCAGTTTATAATCGACCTCCACGCCTTTTAGGTCGGTAGTCGTTGCGGGCTGCACGGTGCCGTACACCGTACGCGTTGCCGTCGTATCCGCGTTAACGAAATCAACAGTTTTACGCGTAACGGTCTTGACGACTATCGGCCCCGCGTCGTCCGCGATGGCGTCCTGCATGTCCATGTCGTCCCACATACTAGCCCCTGATCGCCCATGTTATCGAGCCGCGCAGTATGCCGGTGTCAATAAGCGTCTGCGTGCTACCCTTGGCCGCGGCGGTTTCAGCCGCGATTGGTTGCCACTCGCCGTAACCCAGGGACGTAAAAGCGCCCTTGCTGATGTTGGTAGCCAGCGCGCCGATGCGCCCGAGTGCCGCGTCTGCGGATATCGTACCCGACGTAGCCCCCTCAAATTGCGCGGCTATCCCTGCGTTTAATTCGGTGCGCTTAACGCGAAACGGGGTACGCAAAAAAGAGCGCTGCGGCAAACCGTCCACCCCGTACTCATGCCCCGCGCCTACCGAAATTATAGTGTTACCGTCCCCGTAAACCTTGCCGCCCACCTCTTCTGCGGGTAGGCCCACAAACACTGCTTTGCTTTTCAGCGCGCGCATCTGCTCGGCCATGTGTAAAGTCCGCTTGAGTGCGTCGGCTGGCTTCATGCGGGCCGTGGCCCGTAGTTGCTGGCCGTGAGCAGTAAAAAGCGCTGCCCGTATGCCGTAGTGCTAAAAAATGCGTGCTGTACGTCCATAGCGCCGCCCGCCTCGTAACTGGTGGACACGCCGCCCACGCTGCGGCTCGACACATTGCGCACCGATGTTTTAGCGCGGCGTAGCTCTAGCATGATGAGGTGCGCGAGTAGGTTTAAAATTATCTCGCGCGTGGCGTCGTCGGCCGGATCGTACGGGCTGCCATAGTACCTCAGCAACTCCGGCTCGTAGATCAGCACAAACTTGTCTACGTCCGGCGCTGTAAACTCACTAAAGCGGCGCCTAAAATCGTTAGCTAGTGACATGTGTCAGGATTTTTAACTTGAGCATACGTGCAACCTGCGCCTGCACTTTCTTGTCGTCCTGCTCCAGCTGAGTAAGCGTGATACTCTTGCCCACAGGCACGACACGCGCGCCCACTTGTCGCGGGTTGCTGGACGCGTTAGTGTACGTGTGTTCCGCTGCTTTAGCGTCAACGGCGGTCGTGGCCGAGGCTGCCAACGCGTCTAGGTCTGTTTCGGGTGTCTTTTTAGGGGTAGCCATGCGGCGAATCTCCAGTGATTAGGGTGGCCCGTCCGTGGGCCGAGGGATTTATAGGTCTGTTACGATGTAGCCCGCCGAGTCCTCAAACACATCGAGGCCGGCGATCCGATACATCGAATCGAACGTGAACTTGAACGATGAAGGTTTGATCACCTCACCTAGCACTAGGGGCTGCGGGATGCGCATCTTCATGGCGTCGTCGCTGTTGTTGTAAAACACCGAGTGCGATACGCCCGCGCCGCCCGCGTCGCTAGCGCGAAAAGTGCCGTTGAACGAGATGCCCGGGTAGTTGGATTTGAGCGCGGCCAGCACCGTTTTAGAGTCCGCCGCAGTGTTAAGCATCTTAGTGTTAAGCGCGTTAAGCACGTACACCGGCATGTCCCAGCGCGTACCCATGTATTCGGGTGTGTTGTTGACTGCGTTATGCTGCGCGTTCATCGCCGCCGAAAACTCGTCATACATCTGTTGCCCGGTAAGTGTACCGATAGCGCCCGCCGCCGCAACCGCGGTAAAGCCGCCGTAGTTGAGCAGGCCAAACGACGTAGCGATGTCCGGATTGCCGAGCAAGCCGATCAGATCGATCTCTTGCATGTACTTTTTGTTGTGCGCGCGTATGTACTCAGTCGGCAGATTGCGGTTCGCAAGGTTCGCCTGTGCGATCTGCGTGCTAGTCCATTCGGACGTTGCGGCGCGTTCGATTACGCCGATCAAAGAGTCTTCAGCGGTCAAGCTGATGATGCCCTTGGCGCCTGATTTGTCCTTGACGTTCTTGAACCCACCCTGATCGGCGGTTCGTAACGTCTGGATATGCTCAGCCGCGCCGCCCGAGTTATCGACCGAGATACCCGAATTCACAAAGATTAGTTCGGGGTACTTCGCTTCTAGAATCTTCGGGTCGATGGCCGTTAACTGGCGCGCCAATAGTACGCCGGACTCGGCATCCGCAAAGCCCGGCGCGGTGCCCGACTGCATAAACGCACTGATGTGCGGCTTACTGTACAAATTCTCTATCCGCATTTTGTTACACTCCGTTAAACAGGTTAACCAACCACACGTCGGTCTTAACCTCGTGTATAAACTCCGCGTTGACCGCTACGCCGCCGGTCGCCAGTGCTTTGCCTGCGTTCGCGTCCGCTACATTATGTACGGACACCGCACCGAACTGTACCGGCGTTTGGCCCGTGACGACCTCGACCGTTACCAGCCCTTCGCGCTTGTATTCGATTTGTTGATGGATCGACGCATCAATCGTGCCGCCCTCCTCGATTGCGCCCACTACGTTGCGCAGTACCACGCCCGCGATAACCGGCGTTACAGACGCGTCGAGGTTGTCGATGCTGCCCGCGTCGAGCTTGGCGAATCGGCCAACGACTAGGCCGTCCTCGAATACGTCAGCGGTTAATGTCAGGCCGTCGGTGCCGCCTTGGCCGCCGCCGACGGGTGCAATTTCGTCTAGTCGTGGGTTAGTAAATGACACCGTTATAGCTCCTTCTCAAATGTTTCGTCGAGTGATGATTTTGCGCCCTTATCTGCGAACTCTTTATATCGTGACTCCGCTTTACGCAGTAGTTTAAACGCCAGCGGCACCTCCGCGTCGCTGAACGTATCGCTGCACTGAGTAGCGAGCGCGGCGCGCATTACGCCCATCGTATCCACATCTTTGAACGAGTGGCCTGCCGGCATATACTCGCGCGCTTTTTCTATCGCTTCGCCGTGCAGTAGGATGGCCTTGGCGGTCGCCGCCGCGTCGGAGAACTTCTTATCGTCCTCCTCGGCCTTGGTGCTGGGTGACTCGTCCTCTAACTCCGGCGTAGTCGGATCGTCCGTCGGCTTTTCGTCCGACGCGGGTTCTTCCGGTGCCGGACTAGCGCCCGACACGGACTCAATGACAGCAGCGATTTTAGCGAGCGGCGCGCTAAGCGCGGAAAGCTGGTCTACCGGTATCTCTTTAAGCGCGTCCGGCAGGGATGCGACTAGCGACACGATTTGCTGTATCGACAGTTTGCCCTCCGCGTCCGTAAACTCTTTGGGGTGCTTCATAGGGGGCTTATCCTCTTTGGTATTTGGTTCTTCGGGTAGTGCATCCAGAAACGAGCAGGACGAGCCGCAGCGCCCGCGCTGCACCACCGCTAGATGGTGGGGCACGATGTCGCGCTGCTCAAAGTCGTATTTCGGGTGTGGCACCAGCTGTGCGCGGTACCCTAGCGACAATTCGCGCTTGCCAGCGTCTACCACCGCGCGTAGCGTGTCGGCTATGTCGAGTTGATTTAGCACAGCGACGGATGCGCCCGTGGAGTCGTCAAACGCGTCTATCATCTTACTAGACGAGACGACGCCGCCGCCCTCAGGCGCATCCGTGCCGATGTCGACATGGTCATCCGTAACGGGCAGGCCCGACATGGCGTGCGCCACGTTAGCGATAGTCGCAGGGCTGCGGTACACGGTGTAGTATTGATCCGGGGCCAACGCGACCATACTCGGGTCGAGTTCGCTGCCCAGGTATTTTATCGTGCCGTCGCGCACCGTCCGCGCTGTCTTAGCGACAGGGTCGAACGGTACCGCGTCGTTAAAATGTCCGTTATACGTAGTCATACGCATAATGGTAGGCCCCGCGCCACGCGCTTGTCAACGCAACCGACTGACGCGCCCGTTAGAACTTCTCGACGGTGCTAATCACGTAGCTCACGTCGGAGCCGCCCGCGCTCTGCGCGCATATAAGATACTCGTTGCCGGGGAACATCGCACGTCCCCGGCGATCTAGCGAGCGGGTGGTCTGCCCGACCTTGCTGAGCAGCACCGACGCGACGGGGTACTCCCCTGGGTTGGGTGTGAACACCTGCGTGGCGGTGCTGAACTCCATGACGCTCGATTCGGTGTCACGGTCCGCATACCCTGTAAGCGGCGCGTCGAGCACGCCTTGCGATGCTGACCACAGCGTCACCAGTACCGCTTTCGCACCGTCCGCGCCGAACTGGCCGTACGTCGCTTCCACGACGATATGATTATTTTTGCCCTTGTACGTCGCCTTGCTGCGCAGCCCTAGCAGTGTCTGCAATGGCTGTGACTGGGTGCTCCCCGTGATGCTGGTCTCCACGCCAACGTACTCGAATACGCGGTCAGCTAAGTTGCGCTCCTCCGATCCGGACGCCGACCCGGCGCGCCACGATCCGAATTTGCAGCGCGCGTCCGCGCCCGCGCCGGCGGTGCGCTCGATGCAAGCGCATATCGGTAGACTGGGGTTGCCCAGGTGCGGCGTGTCCTGTATGTTCGCCACCTCTTTGACGTGCGCCAATATCCAGCCGCGCTGGTAGCCCGCCCACACTGACAGCATAAGCGGGAGGCTGCCGTGCCACCCGTACGAGAGTTTGTATATATTGGCCTTTTGCGGGTTCAGCTCAAATCCGCTGTTTTCTCCCCGTCCGTCCAGCCGGTCCGCCGCGAAAGCCGTGGAGGGCGTGAACTCCCAATCGCCCCCGCTGGACTGGAACCACACGCCAAACGCGCTAAGGCCGTCGTACCCTATCGCCCACCCGTCGGCCCCGTTGATAAGTCCCACCCGCTGTACCAGGTTCGCCTCCGGTTCGGCGAACACGTGCGATACTGCGGCTTGCATCTCGTGCCCGGCGCGGTACCGCACCGCGTTGATGCTCCCGACCTGCGCGAACCCAACGCCCGCGCCGGGGGATATGTACCCCATCGACCCGTCACGGCCTGCGTGCCCAGTACCTGTGAACGAAGTAAGCGTGTCGTACTCGTTCGGCCCGTACAGGAAATTAACCGATACATTGTCCTCACGCGTGGCAACCTGTAGCTCGCCCGATATGGTAGCCATCGCCGATTTACCCTCGTTATCGATGGGCACGCGGGGCGCTTGTTGTGAGAGCGCTAGTTCTAATATGTTGTGCGGGTCCATGGCTAGCGCCTCATACCCCTGCACTCATCAGGTGCGCTCGCGAAGCAAAGTTCTTTCCGGCCGCTGGCGTGGGTCCGTATCGTTACCGCGTCCCCGAAATAGACAGACGTTACGCCGTGCACCACGAATACCCCTTTTTCGGTGGTTACCCGCATCTGCGCCCAGGTGGCAAACGAAGCTTCTACGTGCTCCACGCTTACCACTTCCCCGGCGTCGCGCGTTGTGTATTCCGCCGCTTGTGCGGTGCCGGCGCACTCTGTTAGTGCTATCGCTACGAGTGGCCATAGAATCGTGTTTCGCATGTTCGATGCTCCTTTGCGTAAAATAATAGTTGACGCACGCGATAGTTAGTTTATAATAGCTACAACATCAACGCAACGAGAGACTAAGACAATGATCAATTACAACACCGCACTTATCGCACTGTCAAATCTATCCCGCCAGCTAGACGCGTACGCGCAAGAGGCGTACGAGGCCGACGACGCCGAGGCAATGGCGGGTATCTGGCGCGCCCAGGACGCTATCACCGCCGCAAGCGCCGAGCTGGTTAAGCTGGACAATGCGGCACTCGCTGCTGGCAATGGCCCCGCACCTGACCTGCTCGCCGGTTTCAGGGAAGGCTAGGGCGTTGGTATCACAAATTCGTACGTGCATCGGCACCCGTAATCGACGCCGGGTAGTAGCCACTTACCGTCGAGCGCGGAGTACAGGCCCTTATCGAGTTTAAATGTCTTGCCGTCGCGGTCCTGGTGCGAAGGGCGTACGCGGTCGCCGTCGCTTGAGTCGCGCCATATAGCTTCGGTTATCCCGACCGACTCGGAGCGCAGCTTAGACGCTACGCTGTTAAAATTGGCGATCTGCCCGCGCGCCACGGATTTTGCGTGGCCTTTGCGCTGCTCCACCAGCCCGTCGAAATCTGATAGCACGTCCCTTAGTGACCGGCCACTTTTCACCGCGTCCAGGCTGCGCTCGGTGTACGCCGCTAGTGTGTCGTCTCGCAGCTCGATAACCCACTGGGTCGTTTCGTCCATCAGCCGGTCGATATTGTCAAGCAGCGGTTTGTCCTTGCCGATCTCGGTAGTAGATAGCCCGATGCTCTCCAATATCAATTTACCCATCTGCGACCGGTTGCGGCGGTCCGTCTTGCGCAGCACATCACGCACTAGCTTGGTTATGCGCGCGTCGCTGTACCGCGTTATGAGCGCGCGTCGCGTCTTGTCGGCGAGCGCTTTGTTAGCTTTGCTCGGGCCTGCATCCGCGAACGCCAGCCCGTTAATTAGTCCCGACTTAACCCCCGCGCCCAGCCCCGCGACCATCTGGGACAGTATGGCGGAGAGTTCGCGGACGTGCGCGGCGGGCGCGCGCGGTGGTCTAAAGCTGGCCATCGGTCTCGGGGAACAGATCAGCTATTGGGTCGGGCTTGGGCACGACGCCTTTGTCGTGCAGGTACGCCGCGCCGTCCTCGCCCATCGCGTCCAACTTAGTCGCTACGTCGGTCGCGGTGTTGTCGTATACTACACGCGTTGTGGCGGTCTCGCCCTGATTCTCTTTAAACTCCGGCGGCCCCATGCCCAGCGCGGCGAATAGTTGCTGTATGGGCGCGAGCAGGTAATCAGACTGCAAAGCCTCGATCATATCCTGAAATACTTGGCGCTCGTTCTCACCCGTCGCGTTTAGCCCGCGCACCGCCTCGCCCACAAGGACTGCTAAAGGGATGCCCGTAACCATCGCGAGGCGGCGTAGCGTGATCTGGTCCGCGTCGTTGAGGTTGGTCAGCGACTGCGTGACTACCTCCAGTTGGTCATCCCCATCGATGATGCCGGCACTAAGGATGCCGCGCACGTCCTCCATGTGCGATACGTAATCGACCATGGGGCCGTCCTTGCCCTGCTGCATCGCCGCCTTAAATCCCTTGATCTTGTAAAACATGGACGACGCTTTTTCGACGACACGGGGTACCGCGCGTTGCATTACGCCGTCATTTATGAGTTGGTCATACGCCAGCTCGAACTCGCTCATGCCACCGTATCTGTATTGGTGCGCCTCTAGCTCGGGCACCTCCACGTACGTAAAATCTATCACGCGCGTGTGGTGTATTTCGTGCCCCCGCACGTGGTATGTGAGGGGCATCTGGTAGCGCTCGCCTTGTAGGTCCGCGCCCACTTCACCCGGCACGACCATGTCCCCTGAAAACACCGACAAGCGCGCGCGGTGCGGGTCGAGCGAGCGGGCGCGCGGGTCGGAAAGGGTATCGCCCGTCTCATGCAGCACGATAATGCCACGGCCAAATGCGAGCATCCAGCGCGCAGCCTTTTTAACCGCTTGCTCGGGGCCGTTAGCGTACCGCACCTCGTCCGCCTTGCCGCCAAACTGTAACGTGTCGTCTAGCGCGTGGCCCGCCTTAATGCGTACGATCTTATTACCTACGCCGCTCTTGTAGAGGTCTCGGTGCTCTTGGTCGGTGAGCTTGCGGGCCTCGTACGTATTTTGCGCGGACGCGTTGCGCCGGTTCGCCAGACTACTGACCAGGCTAATCAACCCGTCCTTGAAACTCTTCATCATGCCGCCCGCCCCTAGAGTAATTTACTGTAGTCTATCACTGAGCCGACCGCCGGGCTATACGCCTGAATAAATGCGTCGGCTACGTTGTGCGACGGTATGCCGCGTTTTGCGAGGTCCGCCTTGCTCTCCACCTTGAGCTTGCCCGCCTCGTCGTACTTTTTCCGCGGCGTAGACAACTCGTCAATAAGTAGCTCGAGGTGGTCACAATTTGCGTCAATCGCGATCAAGTCGCCCTCTTCAAATTTCTGCCCGTGCTGCACCGCGTTGTGCGTGTTGAGCAGCCTGCGCGCGACGCCGCCCCAGGTTTGCGCCTTGAGGTTGAGGAAAAAATCTCGGTTCGTTACGCCGTGCTCCCACTCATCGTCGGGGTCCAGCACCGCGCCGCCCGCGATAAATGCGGAGTACGCGACACGCGCGCCGCTCTCCTCGTTAAGCTCCTTAAACTTACTGCCGCACGACGCGCCAACGCCGATACCGTCGTAGTGTATGTGCGCCCCTACGCGCCGCGCGTGCGCATACACGCGTGCGCAGCTGCCAAGGAGGTCGTCTTTCTCACCTTGCCACTGGTCGATGTGCACCGCGACAACGCCGCGCGCCTCCACCGTTGCATTCTTGTCGCCCCCGTCGTCCGCGACGTCGTTGCCGATGCGCACCGAACCCGACGTTGATAGCCCGAGTTTTATGTGGGCGTCGATAGCGGACAGGACCCATGAGCGCTTGATAATTACGGCCTCGTCGTCGGTGCGCGGCTCGCCCCCGTACACGTGGCCCGCTTCCGTTGCGTCCTCCTCGTATGCGGCGGCTATGACGTCCCGCATCGTGTCCGATAAAAATGGATTTTCGTCGTGGTTGATCCGTCGCACTACGGAGTTCGGAGGCGGCTTGAGCACAAAGCGCCGCCACGAATAATCCGAAACAAACCCAGGATTGAATATTAACCATATTTGACTTCCCTCCTTGCGTATCGTGGGTTCGAGGTCGCGCCATTGTTCCTTTGTGAGAAAGCGCGCCTCCTCGATCCAACAGATGTCGATACCCTCCAGTGATTTTATCTCTTCGAAGTTTCGCCACATGCCGTAGAATATAAACTCGCTGCCCGTGTAGCGGTGCGTAATGCGGTCACGCAGTATCGCGAAATCGTCTGTTAGCCCGAATTCCTCGATGCGGATTTTTAGCAGCGTGTAGACCGACTCGGCTATCTTGTTCTGGAACTGGCGCGTGCAGAGAAAGCGCACCCTGCACGCCTGCGCTATGATGATTGCCACCCCGGCCGCGTCCCACGATTTAGAGCTAGAACGCCCGCCGTACAGCGTGCGGATGCGCTTAGGTGCGGCCCAGAAATCACGCAACGCTGGATTAAGTTTCGGCGCCATCGTCGACCCCGTAGAACTCGGCCAGCGACATGGGCTTAAACGCCGCGCCCGCGCTAGTCAGGTCGACCCGGTCGGTAAGCATACCTAAGTGGCGTGCGAGCATTTCGACGTTTTTGTCGCGATTGTGTGTGTGCACTTTGATGCCCGACTTAGTGCGCTCGGCCCCCGCGTACAGCCGCAGCGCTGCGGGCGAGAGCGTGCGGGTATCCATTAGGATCACATCTTCCTCGCCGTCGCCGTGGCACTCCGGGCACGACGGGTACGGTGGCAGCAGCTTGGTGTAGCCGATACCCCCGCACACATCCGGTTCAGGCGGCTCCTCTATCCTACACGCCCTCGCAGTCCTCACCGCCGTGCGCCACTTAGCCAGCGCGGCGAGGTATTCGCCCTGCGTGTACTGGTACAGATGCGCGTCGCCGTAGCAGTAGCGGCACGCGAAACGCCGAACTTGTACAAGCTCGTTGGGGTTGGCGGTGGCTGTGTCGTATATCAGGTTAAGCACATCGTCCTGGGATATCTGCAACCGCTCCCCGCGCTTAGCCATGAGATCGCGTATCAGAGCGCGCACGTTTGCGTTTGCCATGAGCCGCGACCCGCCGGAGCGTGCGCTATTCTCGCTCGACTCCGGGTACGCGCGGACGTATGCGGCCGTTTGGTTAAGGTCCGGATCATCCACATAGTAGTGGGCGAAAGCTATTTGTTGGTCGTTCATGCCACAAGTATAGACGCGCACCGTGCGTGGCGCAATACCCCGTAACACCCCGCACTTACCCCCTAGTACGGGGTGCCCGTAACTTACTGATTATACTACCCTTATATTACTATTAACCCAATACCCTTAATAGAGTAGATATAGTATATAGTAATATAGGGTATATAGTAATACCCCCAGCACGGGGGTAGGAGCGGACTTGTCCGGGGTGTACGGGGTGCGGGGTATTTTGCACGTAACGCGCTGATATTGCTGGTAAAGTTCAGTACCCCGTATGCACCCCCTATAAGGGGTATTCGGGGTGTCCGGGGTGCCCCGCACGCGCTCCTCAGCTCCCGCGCAGCTCCCGCGCAGCTCCCGCTCAGCTCCCGCGCAGCTCCCGCGCAGCTCCCGCTCAGCTCCCGCGCAGCTCCCGCGCAGCTCCGGCACGGCTACCAACACGCGCTAACTTGACTACCCGCCGCCCCGCGCCTACTATATTAGTTCACGTACCACGATGGAGACATGACACCATGGCACTATTAATGCCCAACAACGGCGAGGGCGACGCGCTCGCCGCGATACTCGCCAAGGCCGCCGCCGAGAACCTAGTGGTAAGGCTGTACCAGAACAACATCACGCCGGCGGAAACCGATGTGACTGCGACATACACCGAGTCCACTTTCACGGGCTACGCGGCGCACACCGCCACCCCGGCGAACTGGACTGTAGTAGAGGGCGCGCCCACGGAAGCGAGCTACCCCCTCACGTCGTTCACAAGTTCCGCCGACCAAACGTCCGAGCCTGCGTACGGGTACTACTTAACGCGCGTAACGTCCGGCCGTATCGCCTGGTCTGAGCGCTTCCCCGCCGGCCCCTACAACATCGCGAACAACCTCGACAAGGTTGATCTAACCCCTAAAATCACACTGGACTAACGACATGACTAGACCACTGAAGCCTAAAATGTGGGTGCTCGCGGCTCTTGGGTTTGAGCACCCCAAGACACGCGAACTTATCGTCGCCGACCGCGTGTGCATACTATACCAACCGCGCAACCCGGACGCGCCGCAAGAGTTGCACGAAGTCCACCCCGAAACGGGCGAGACTGTCGCCGCGCATCCGATAGCCGGCGCAACGATGCGCCAAGCACTATTAAAAGAAATCCCAACTGTCCGCCGTCCAACGGCTGAAGTGGGCGCCGCGCTGGGGTATTTATAATGGCCGGCTTAGTGTCGCTACTGCGCGTGGAGATAGCGAACGACCCCGCCGCGCTCGGGTACACCGCGCCGCTGCTTACTGGGTACATCAGCGCCCAGTTGCAGGCGGACCACGACGCGGCCCATACGGCCCACCTATCCGACCCGACGGACAAGGCGCTTAGACACGGGTGGGCGGTACTGCGCGACACCATCAAAGGGCTAACGGTGTCCGCTTACCTCGCCGATGAGGCTAATAACAACGCGATCGCCGAGCTCCTGAACGCGGCGACACGCCCGTTAGAGAACCACGCGGTCACCCGGGGTCAGGTCATCGGCGCCATGAACCCGGCGGATATCGGCGCGGTGTCGGCGGCTGATGCAACAAAAATCGGGTGGGTTTTGTCCTTGGACAGCATCGACCTGTTTGATCCGTCCACGGTCCAGATACTGAAAACAGCGTTCGGGGTACCCTCGGCCACCGTAACTAATTTAATAGCGCTACGCACGGGCACGCAGTCCCGTGCGCAGGAATTATCACTCCCGACGGGACGGGTGCTGCCCTCCCACGTCGCGATGGCGAGGGCCGGGTTATGAGCGAGACAACGCAAGGCATAGTCATTGGCGCCCAGGTTAAGTTTGGGGGCACCGCGCCCGACGTTGCTTTCAGCTTTGAGGGCACCGCGAACGGGGCGGGCCGGGTGTCTACACAGTACGATACGGGCGCTGACCCCCGCGCCGACGAATACGGGTGGAAGTGCAGTGTTCAGTCACAAGCTACCCCAGTGCAGGGCAGCGTCTGGGAGGTGTGGGCCGCCGGCGCGCCCGACTACGATTCTACTGAGGTTGACGGGCGCGTCGGTGTCGTCGACGCGGCGCTAGGAGACATTGACCAGACGCGCAACCTAAAGCGGCTAGGGTCCATCCGGGTCGAGGACGCGGACACAACCGTAATGACGGGGGGAGGTCGTTTCATCTGGACGCAGCAATACATGAGCATCGTTATGGTTAACAAGTCAGGAGCGGCGGTGGACGCGGCGGCCGCCAACTTCAGCTTCCACGTGTGGTCCATCCGCCAGCACGGTAACACGGTCTAGCCGTGGCGCTGCTACACAGGGCGCGCCCTGTCAATAGGAAGCCGGACTTCAACGAGGGGCCCTCGCTGGACCGCGAGAGCCCGATAAACCGTGGGCTGGCCATCCGGTACCTCGCGAACGAGGGCGGCGGGGCCACCCTCCACGACTTAATCGGCGATACGGACATACTCACCGGAGGGGCTGCGTTCAGCGCTGACGGGGTCACTTATGACGGTATTAATGATATATCAAAGATTAACAGCTCTCTATTAGACTTATCGTTAATTCCTCAAAATGGTTTCTCAGTATCCGTTGGTATAAATTGCGCACCACAAAACGACAGACGATTTTTCGGTGTCGGGTCAACAGGGTCTACTATACTTGGATTGGGTTTAGATAACGCTAGTCCATACTCAAGACTGCGCGTGTACCAGACAGTGCCATACGCCAATAATATGTGGACGGGTGTTGGTGGCCCACCTATAGCTACGGGTCAGGATGTTAACCTCGTCTTGGTCTTTGTTCCCGGTGAAACGGCCAAGGTGTATATAAACGGCGTGCTTGAGTTCACGATAAATCGTGTGCTGGGTGGCGGCACCGTTGCCACTCCGTACTCCGCTATAGGCGCCGCGATACGGGGGACAAGTGTAGACGGGTTTTCGTTCTATGGGGGCGGGGTACTGCACTTTAGTTTCTACCATCGTGCTCTGTCCGCGGAGGAGGGGGCCGCCCTCTCCGCCAACCCTTACCTGGGGCTAGCGGACGACGTGCGCCGGCTCCCCTTGGGCACCACGCCATCAGGGGGCACCACGTACACCTACACCGGCGACGGCGGCTTACTTACTGGCGGCGTAGCGCCCCACGGCTTTACTGCTAATTACACCGGCGACGGCGGTTTACTTACTGGCGGCGTAGCGCCCCACCGCTTTACAGCTAATTACACCGGCGACGGCGGCCTACTAACCAGCGGCGTAGCGCCCCACCGCTTTGCCGCTAACTACGCCGGAGATGGTGGACTACTCACCGGAGGTGTAGCGCCCCACAGCTTTACCGCTAACCATACCTGCGACGGCGGCTTACTTACGGGCGGCGTAGCGCCCCACCGCTTTACAGCTAATTACGCCGGAGATGGTGGGCTACTCGCCGGCGGGGCGGCCGATGTAGCATTCACCGGCGCGGGCACAACGTACACTTACATCGGTACCGGCGGCCTACTCACCGGAGGTGTAGCGCCCCACAGTTTTACTGCTAATTACGCGGCGGACGGTGGTATAATTTCGGGAGGCACGGCCGCATTGTCTGTTGCCGTCGCCCCGTCCAGCTCGGGCGGTTTGCTCCCGGGCGGTGCCGCAATAGTGTCCGGCCCTACTGATACCGTGTTAGGCTTTATGCAAGCAGCGCTATCACTAACGCCCGCGATGTCGGGCGCGATACGTGTTTACCCCGTAATGTCGGGCAGTGCTAAAATATTGGAGTAATGCGACATGGCCACGTTATTAGTGGGTAACGATTTAGTATTTGAATTGCGCGACTACACGAACGTGCTGACCGGCGCGCTAGTATCCGACGCGACCGTAACGCTCGTAGTGCTGGACGGGGCGGGGGATGAGCTGACGGGCGAAACATGGCCCCTAGCTATACCGCCCGCATCAGGCGAGCCAGGTGTATACCGGGCAGAATTAACGGAGGCATTGGCCGCATTACGCGGCGCGCCTTACCTGGGATTGGTGTACGCCACGGGTGGGACGGGCGGCCGAACCGCCCGGTGGGAGATCGATATGCCCGCCCGGGTTAGGACGGGATAGGCAGCACTTTGCGGTTAGGCCCTTGTTAGCAGGCAAGTTCAATCTTACATGCTTTCATTATCTGCTCACCTAAAAACTTAGTGTAAGCAGGCGGTATCGCTTGTGCTAATTCTTTCTGCCCTAGCCAATCGATACCCATTGCCTCCCTGGCAAATTGCACTCCTGAAAAATGCCCCACTACTTGTATAAATTCACCGAGTACAGGTTTGCGCCCCATCTTTGTATTTTTTGCTACATGCTCCGGGTGTATCGGTACGTTTAATTTAATGTTACTTTCAAATAATCTATGCCTATATGTTTTTAAGCCAAACATTGATCCGCATAAAACAACCGGTTTAATTAATGGCGCATCCATTGTGTTTTCAATTATAAACGGCTTGCCTATTTTTATTAAGGCTTCCCTGGTTCGCTCAATAAAGCACTCATAAACTTTGCCATTAGCCTTATGGGTTAATGTTGCCTTTGTATTGTTCTGGCAAGGCGGGCTTGCGTGTATTGCATCGTACTTATCGTGGTTATTTAATAAATACTCAATAGCGTCGGCCTGTATAAATTCAAACGGGTATTTTGGTTGCGGATTTATATCTATACCGGTTACTTCAAATCCTGCCTGGTGGTAACCCATGCCTGCACCACCTCCACAGCAAAATAAATCTAAAATACGCATTCGTTGCTACTCCTGTGCTATTGCCTGCTAACAACAACTTCAAAATGATTGTCTACAGTTCGCTACGCTCTCAAAAACGTAGCCAACATCTTAAGTTAAAGGTTATGTGCTCGGTGGCGGCTTCAGCTTGTGCCGCTCCGTAAGAGCACTCTCGATCAGTAATGCCCGATTCGTGCCGGGCTGTTCATCCATCCATTGCCATAGCCATTCCGGCAATCTGACAGAGCGGGCCGTTTTTTTGAGCAACGGCGGGGCAGGCTTCCGGCCTGCCCCTTCTCTTGCGCCCCCGCTCATGCGTCCTCTGCGTCGAACCAGTCGCTCTCGGCCTGGGCCAGCTCTGTAGCGTAGGCTTCCAGTTCGTCAATCTCGGCCATCTCACCAAATGACAGGTGGCTGTATTTTCCCCACAAGTCAACAGGGATCAGGTTTTGCATTTTTTCAATAATTTCGTTCTGAGTAGTCATGGTGTTTTCCTCATTTTCCGGTTTGAGCCATTCCCTAACCGTTGAATACAGTATGTACATCATTCAGAATAATGTCAATACGTTTTTCAAAATAAATCGCACATAGCCACCTCCTCACACCACGCCCCTAGCGTGACGCACGAACTCGCACCAACAGTCCACCAGCCAGCCCGGCCCCGCCCCGTGCAGGTTGACGCCTTCAACCGTGGCGCCCGCCCCAGCCCGCACGAACTCCAGGCAGCCCACCTCCGCGCTCTTCAACGTCCAGCCTTTAAACGACCCGTTACGCACCATGACAGCATAATACAGTTCGCCCTCAAAGCCCTGCGTGCGCTTGCCCCGTTTGCGGTTCGGCTTACCGTCCGGCCCGTATCGATCTGGCCAAATTTCCTGCGGCGTTACGCCTATCGCCCCCGCAATGAGGCGTTCCATCCGCGGGTAGGGCTTATTTAGTGCCAGCTTGGGCGCGTGGCGGCTCAACCCCACCTCACGCGCCAAGCCCGCCAGCGAATAGCCTTTAAGCTTTAGCTGGTGTCTAACCCATGTTCTCGTTCCATCTTTCATCGACCCACCCCCTCGGCAGCCACCACCACGCCATCCACGCGACAATAGCCAACCATCGTTATTTTACTTGTGGTCACATACTCCGCGTCGTGCGCCAAACAGTGCCCCTCATCTAGCGCGGAGAGCACCGACCAGACCACGACCCATGCGAGCGCGGCGCACGCCACCATGGCCAGCGCAAACGCCGCCCAGTCCGTTACGCGCCGCGTCCCATACCATGGGCGGCTCATAGCCCTACCACCAAGCGGGCCACGTAAAACAGGATCACGCCCGCCCCTACTACGGCCCCCGCCAAGCACCCCAGTACGCCAAACTCGCGGGGCGTCACAATTCCGCCCCTTTCTCATAGAAGTCCAAAGCACGCCCCACGTCCTTAAAATGCGTGCGCTCAACCTCATGGCCGTTGACGGCCTCTTCTACAACGTAGTCACGCCCCGTCGGGAAGTGGTGCAACGACCAGTTACCCCTTGTGTGCAGTACGACCCCAGCCTGCATAACGTCGCGGGCGGTGCGCGTCGTACGGACCAAGCGCTCGCCCCTCGCGGCACTGCTCGCGGCCGCCAACATGTTAGACACCGCGTCCAGGCGGCGCCATAACACCGACTGCACAGGTACCCCGTCCATCTGGGCGTGTACCCGGCTGCTCAGCTGTACTAAACTTTCCATTACTTCGTCCATCTTTTAAGCCCTCTCTAATTTTATTAATTTCAACATCGTACACCGTGCGGCACGCGGGCGGGTCGGGGTCTTTTACGTCCCACGCCAGCCCACACTTTGCGCACTGCATTTCGTCCCCCTCCCTCCGCGCGTCACACATCAGTCGGGTATGTCGTAGCTATAAACGCAGGTTGTCGCGCCCCACTGTACGTTTACTCGCTCGAAGCGGTCTTCGAGGGTGCGTAGCGCGCCGGTGGGTAGGAACGGGCTGATCTTCTCGCCCGACGAGATCAGCCGCACGGCGTCCCCCATATCCATAAACCGATCAGCGCGGGTAATCCTGTAATCGTACCGACCTATCTTAATTTTCACTGGCATTGTCTAGCACCTCGCTAATCTCAAATTCGGGCCACTCTTTGCGCAGCCCCTCCCAATCCCCCTCGCGCCAAGCGGTAAGAAACGCCGCCGGTTCGTCGTCCAGAATCGCGAAGTCTATCGCGTCGTTAAAGTCTTGGCGCATTTGTTCAGCCTCCTCGGTCACCCATGCGGGCACGTCGTAGCTGTAGCCGCGCCCAGTCCTGAGCGCGTTTTGGGCTACCACCTCCGATATCTCCGCGAGCCGGTAGCGCCTAACTAAGCCATCGCTGCAAAGCACGTCGATGTCGAACTCGCAGCCCTCGGCTATCAGTTTCCGCTCACGTCGCGTAACGCGTGTCCTACCCTCGCGGCCGCAAGGCAGAAGCACGCGGGTGTTGTTCTCTATCGCGTCGATTGCCATACCTTTTACCCTCTCATCTCGTTAATGTTGTAGATAGCTTAGTATTAACTATCGCACGCGTCAACTATTATTTTCGATTGAGTCCCAGATGCGTCCAGCCAGCGTGCCGGCGTCCTTAGCGCCGAGCGCCTGCGCGGCTAGTGCGTCAATTTTAAACTCTCGGTAAAACCGTCGATAGGTCTCAGCGTCGCCCCGCCCCGCGTCGCGATGGTACGCCGCCCACCATGCCATGCCGTCCCGTAACTCCGCCTGGGCTTCTTGTCGCTCCCCGTGCTTGCGTACGAGCATACCGATGCCGATAGCCGGCGCGTGCTTAGCGAGCAGCGAAGCCCGGTACGCTTCCGCGTCGAGGTCCACGCGCGCCACCTCCCCTCTCATTTGTGCCAGCATGTCCGGGTCTAGCTCGGTCAGATCGCCGTCGACAAACTCCGGCGCGGAGCGTGACGCGTAGGCAGGCTTCGAGCCGCAGAACGGACAAGCGGGCAGCACGCGCTCATACACGTGCATACACAACACATTCAGGCACGCGGTCAGCGTCTCCACATCGTCCGGGGCTGCTCGGCTGCGCTTCTCCGCGGCGTCCAACGTCCACACCCTCCCCGCGTCGGGCAGGCCGTGGCGTACGACGTTACCCACGTGGTCGATAATGATCGCGCGGGGTTTGCTGGATGCTGCAATCATTGCGCGCCGTGCGGGGCTATCGTCTCGGCCCTGCGGGGGCTGCACACCTTGCGCCAACATGAGCCGCAACGCCCGCCCGAATTGCTGGCAGAACAGCGCGAATGATTGAGTAGGGCGTGCCATGATAACGACCTCGATAGCGGGCAGGTCGAACCCCTCGCCGAACAGATCGACGTTAACCAGCACGGTGATATCACGGCGTGCATAGCGCCGCATAATCTCCGCGCGTACGTTGTCCGGTGTCTTAGCGCTTACCACTTCCGCGACGACGCCCGCCGCATTGAACGCGCCCGACATGTCGGAGGCGGTCTCAACGTCGGAGGCGAACACGACCGCCAACTTACCGGGCGCTATGCGCCGGTAGTGGTCGACCACGTCCCCTATGATATGTGATTTACGCACCGCTTTTTTAAGCTGCGAGGGGCTAAAGTCGCCCGACGCTTTACTAATCGCCACTTCTGCGAGCTCGATATCGGACTGCGGGGCAAATATGCGGTAATCAGTCAGCCACCCGTCGTCGATCATCTCGCGCATAGTCGGCCCCTCGACCATCGTATCAAACAGACCCTGCGCGTGCGAGCCTAGCCCCTCCCCCGACGCCCGTATCGGCGTAGCAGTCACGCCCAGCCCTTTAGCGTTCGCGAACATCGCGACGGCCTTGCCCCACTTATTGGTTTTAAGCAGGTGGTGCGCCTCGTCTACGACCCACAGTCGCACACGGGACAGCCACATATTCAGCTCAACGCTCTTATTAAGTATCGTGTCGACACCCGCCACCGCACACGGTGCGTTGGGGTCATAGTGTGATACACCTGTGTCGGTGCGGTGCGCCGCGCATATTCTCCGGACGGTTGCAGGGGGCGCTATGATGCGGTGACGCACTTGTGCCCGGTTGAGAGCGGCGGATATCTGACCCACCAACTCCTGGCGGTGCGCGATGGCTACCGAGGGCGCGCCGAAATCCGCGAGGATACCCGCAAACAGAACCGTTTTACCCGCCCCAGTAGGCAGCACCGCGAGCACATTATCACGCCCCGCCGCCCACGCCTCCTGTACCGCCGCCGCCGCGTCGGCTTGATAATATCTATAGGTCGGCATGGTACGCCCCGCTCGTGGGGTACATCGCGCGGACCACGCCTAACAGTACGGCTAGGTGATACGCGCCCACCTCGCCACCGTCGAGCAGAAACCTATGGCACGCTGCCACCGCGTGCGACCCCTTCGGCCGGTGCGTGGGTATCCGCCCTGATATGCGCGGCGCGCCCCGGTACCGCTTGGCCCACTGTTTACGCAGCTTGTCTGCGCGTGCGCGCATCTCGCCGGGCGTCATTGGGCGCCGGAATGATATGGCCGACAGGCCCGCCTGTAGCGTTACGCCGCCCTCCGCGGGCCGAATCCCCGCCTCGTGCATCGTGGCGAGCCCGTCGAGTTGATCCGCTATTAATAAGTAGGGTTCCATGTGTGCACCTCGTGTGAAATAAATAGTTGACGCGTCCGATATTAGCGTCTATTATCTCTCACGTCAACTACTACACACGAGGATAAAAGACATGGCTGGATCATTTGCATTTGATATAAACTTAGACGACGCGGACGGCCTCGCCGTCGCCGCGAGCATGCTGCAAGCCGGCGCAACGACCGCCGAGGCGCGGCGCGTGCTGGCTACCCCCGCGGTATCCCCCACCCCATACACCGCGCCAGGGGTTGCGGACAACGCCCCCGCTACGTTGGTCGGCGAAGAGCCCGTTGACGTGCCGGGGGTTACGAAAGCGTGGGCGGGCGAGGATTACCCCGAGGATTATGCCGAGTGGCGGCAGACCACGGCCGGCCCCGAGGAATATGCCGAGGCAGCAAAGGCGGCGGAAGCGCCGACCACCAGCGCAGCGGAGCTAAGCCCGGCCGGCCCAGGCGCCCACGACGGTGCAGCTACCGCGCCGCAGCTACTAGCCGCCGCGGTAGCCGCGCCACCCACCCAAACGGGCGCGGTAGTTACCGATGCAGACGGACAGCCATGGGATGTGCGCATTCACGTGGGGAGCCGTGCGAAGGTAGCGGCGGGCACCTGGCGTCTGAAGCCAAAGGTAGACCCCGCGCTCGTCGATCAAGTGCGCGCCGAGAATACCGCGCTAATGGCACTACCCGTGCCGGACGCCACGCCGGCGGCGCAGGTGGCGCCGCCGGTAGTTAACCCTCCGTCGGCCGCAGGTGGTGTGCCAGCGGGCTACGTAATGCCCACGCCCCCCGTTAGCGTGCCGGACTTTTACCGCGCCGCCTCGCAGCTCCACAAAGACAACGTGTTGTCAGACGTAGCGATAACAGCCGTAGCGGCCGCCCACGGCGTGCCGTCTTTACAAGCCATCACGCAGCGCCCCGACTTGATACCGACGATCTGGGCCGCGATAGTCGACAAGGCCGGCCAGCAGTGAGCGGCGCGCACAGTATTCTAGCCCCGTCGCGCGCGTCGCGGCGGGTACAGTGCCGCGGGTCGTGCAGGTTAGAGGCGGCGCACCCTGAAACCGAAGAGCGCGAGGAGGCACGCGAGGGCACCGCCTCCCATGAGCTAGCCGAGATGATGATAGACGCACTGGTGCGCGGCGGTATCAACATGCCCACCCCCACCGACACGGTAGGCCAGCTGGCCGCGAACGATGTGGAGTGGACACGCGAGAGCTACGACGGGGCGTTGATGTACGCCGAGGACGTACAGCGCGTGGCGAGGCTCACGGGCGTATTCGGCGGGGAGCACTTTGGCACCGAACGCCGAGTGCACGCGGCACGCATCCACGAACTGAGCTGGGGTACGTTGGATCAGTTTATCTACGATGCGAAGCACAACCGTTTGTACATATGGGATTACAAATTCGGGAGGGTGTTAGTCGAGCCGGAGAACAACTGGCAGCTGATCATATACGCCGTTGCGTTGATAGACTGGCTGATCAGCACGGGCGCGGACGAGCAGACGCTAACGCTTTGCTTGACCATAGTACAGCCCCGGGCGTACCACCCCGACGGGCCGGCGCGTGAATGGCGCCTGCGTGCTACCGATCTACGCGCCTACTCTAATATAATGTCCGCCGTTGAGGTTGAGGCGCTGGGGGACAACCCGAGTTTTAGCACCGGTCCTGAGTGCAAGCACTGCTCGGGGCGTCACGTGTGCGAGACGATACAACGCACTGGCTACGCTATCGCCGAGTATGTCGCCTCACCTGTTAACGTGGCGCTGAGTCCAGCGGCGTTAGGGCTAGAGCTGTCTATCATGCGCCAAGCCGTCGCACTGGCTAAAGCGCGGTTGGAGGGGTTGGAGGGGCAGGCAATCGCGCACATCGCCACAGGTCCCTCGTTGCCGGGCTGGCAACTGCAACCGGGGCGCGGGTCAACAGTGTGGGTCGAGGATGACGAAACTGTAATAACTACTGGCGCGATGATGGGGCTCGACCTACGCCGGGGGGGCGCGTGCACGCCAAAACAGGCGCTAGACGCCGGCGCGCACCCCGAAACAATCTCAGCATTTAGCACCAAAAAACCGGGGGCGTTAAAACTCGTCCCATTCGCAGCAACTAAACTGACAGAGGTATTTTTCAAATGACAGCAGAGGTAATGACACCCGTGGGCCGCATCGTCAACGGACACCCGATGGCACGCACACCCGTGATAGATGAGCGTACACAGCAGCAAAAACTAAATCGCAACGGCGAGCCCCGTCTAAGCTCGTATTTCGCGCTAGCGATCCCCAAGCAGGGCGAGACGCATTGGAGTCAGACGGAGTGGGGGCGGGCCATCCACGCGCTCGGCGTCGCCGCGCACCCGAACGGCGAGACAAACAATTTGAGCTACTCCTGGAAAATAGCGGACGGTGATAGCTCGCTGCCGAACAAAAAAGGTAAAGTGCCTAATCAGCGCGAGGGGTGGCCGGGGCACTGGGTGCTACACCCGTCTACTGACTTAGCGGTGCGCTGCTATCACGAAGGGCGCTTTGCTGAGCACGAGATAATACAGCGTAAGGAAGAGATCAAAACCGGCGACTACGTCCGCGTGCTCCTCTCGCTAAAAGGCAACGGGTCGTCAGACTCGCCGGGACTGTATATGACACCCGAGTTAGTCTCTCTGTTTCGTGCGGGTATCGAGATACAGACGGGCGGCGGCCCCTCCGCTGCGGATGCGTTCGGTGGTACAACCGGCGTACTCCCGCAAGGGGCTATGATCGACACGACCGTGCAGCAACCGCCGATGCAGCAACCGCCGATGCAGCAACCGCCGATGCAGCAACC